>OGHI01000732.1_pt1 | contig 17783 bp, 10 predicted proteins | sample 1571501 | NCBI WGS metagenome assembly OGHI01 (sample SAMEA2581962, study PRJEB24529) | metagenome | biome: Human gut stool | place: China | collected 2011
ACCGTTGCAAATAAACACATCCCTCGGCGTGTCCCGATTCCGTCCACCTGAATCGTCTTTCTCCTTTTCCACAGAAACCAGCTCATCCTTCCGGAAAACATGTTCGTCGTACGAGTCGCCTTATCAGGAATTGACGGAACGATACGTTGAGGGGATTCTGTTATCCTGTGGGGCGCAGCGGAGCAAAATGACCTGCCAAGACGGGATGGTCCCTTTCATGAACAGGCTTTTGACTCAAAATAGAAGACGGATCGAATATTCCGCAGTGATACCGTGAAGGGAGGGAACGGCATGGAGGCGCAGCCTATGAGGCTACAGGACCTGAGACTCAAAGAAGGAATGTCTCTAGAACAGCTGGCCGAGCTCTCCGGCGTGGATCATGATCGTCTCGTCATGTTCGAAAACAATCCGGAAACCATACGCAATATGCATTTGGACACCGCTCGCCAAATTGCCAAAGCATTGCACTGCAACGTGTTGGAGCTCCATCCCGACGAAGGTTGGAGAGGCGGAATCCACTGCGCTGAATCCGGGCTAAGAGACATTCGTCGGACTCGCGGCTATACGCAAAACGAGTTGTCAGAGATGACAGGGATTCCCCAGCCGAACATCTCTTGGTTTGAGACAGGCTATCGCTCGACCTCAGGCATGCGGCTGGATACAGCCAGGCGTCTGTCGGAAGCGCTTCGATGCGATCCGACAGATTTCCTAAAAGAAGCGTATAGCCGATATGAAAATAAATGTTGTATCTGATTTAGACAAAACACTTAAATTTCATCGGACGCCATACTTCAACAAACGAATGCATCCCGCGCACCTCCCATCTCACCAAAAAGATTAGGCAAGAAAGAAGCCCATCAATCATTGACTTCACAAACCTTTCCCTTCCAGAAAGCTGGATAACGTCCGAGATTTTGCGCACTTTCGGACGTTATCTGGCGCGGAGGACGCATTTGCGCAGTTCGGAGGCGATGAGCACGATCATGGCAAGGCCGAGGCATTCGACCCATGCGCCGACGCTGAGCGGTACCGTACCGAAAGCGGTGTTGAGGAACGGAATGTAAATCACCGCCAGCTGCAATACCATGCTCAGCGCGATCGCGCCCCATAGCCACTTGTTGGAGAACAGTCCGACGAACGCTGACTGCAAGTGCGAGCGCGAGGCAAGCGCGTTCAGCATTTGCGCGAACACGAGAATCGTGAAGCCCATGGTGCGTGCTTCCGTCATTTGTGCGTCGTGACCGATCGCATCGACGGAACGGTCGGTGAACAGACCGCCGTCCAAGTGCATGTCCATGCCGATCAGGGTGACGGCCGCCATAATCATGCCGATGAAAATGATGTCGCCCCACATTTCGGCGTCAATCACGCGATCGGTGAGTTTGCGCGGCTTGCGCGCCATCACATCGTCGGTGGACGGGTCGACGCCCATGGCGAGCGCGGGTGCCGCGTCGGTGAGCAGGTTGATCCACAGCAGCTGCGTGGCAAGCAGCGGCACGGTCACGCCTTGGCTGCCGGGCTGGGTGATGCCGAGGAATCCGGCGAGCATCACCCCGCCGAACACGGTGAACACTTCGCCCACATTGGAGCTCAGCAGGTAGCGCAGGAACTTGCGGATGTTGTCGAAAATGCCGCGTCCTTCACGCACGGCTGCGACGATGGTGCTGAAGTTGTCGTCGGCGAGGATCATTTTCGCGCTCTGCTTGGTCACTTCAGTGCCGGTAATGCCCATGGCGACGCCAATATCGGCGGTTTTGACTGCGGGAGCGTCGTTCACGCCGTCACCGGTCATGGCCACGATATTGCCTTGCCGTTGCAAGGATTCAACGATCTTCAGCTTGTGTTCCGGCGCGACTCGCGCGTAGACGGACACTCCGCTGGTCACCTTGTCGAATGCCGCTTCGTCGGGCAGTTCGTCGAGTTGGCTGCCGGTCATGGCCGTGCCGCCCTTGTCGATAATGCCCAGATCGGTGGCGATGCGCGCCGCGGTCAGCGGGTGATCGCCGGTAATCATTACCGTACGAATGCCGGCGCGATGCGCTTCGGCAACCGAATCACGCACTTCCGTGCGCGGCGGATCGATGATGCCGATCATGCCGACCCAAATCAAATCGTTCTCAAGCACATCGCTTTGTTCCGCAATATCGGCAACATGACCTGCGGAATTCAGCATGATTCCCGGCACTTGCGCAAGAGAAGCGGTACCGAGCGGACGATAAGCCTGTCCCAGCGTGCGGTATGCGTCGGAGGAAAGCTGTTCGACAGTCGCAAGAATCTGCTGACGATCACCTTCCGTAAGTGGGCGAACGGCACCGCCGACCGCAATCCTGCTGCAATATCCAAGAAGTACATCGGGGGCACCCTTGGAGAAGACGGTCAGGCGGCCGGCGTCAGCGTTGTCTTGCGCCACGATGGACATGCGCTTACGTTCGGAAGTAAACGGGATTTCGCCAACGCGCTCGTAGTTGGCGTACTTGCGATCCGCCTTCACTTTTCGTGCTGCGACGATGAGTGAGACTTCGGTCGGGTCGCCGACCGCCTCCCACGTTACGTTTTCCGCATTTCCGGCAGAAGCAGCAGATTCGCGCAGTTCGCCGTCGTTCGCCAACGCGCCCACGGCAAGGGTCGCAACGGCTTCCGATTCGATGATCCCGCGTATTTGCGCATGTTCCATGGTCTGTGGATCGACCACCATGCGGCCTTCCGGCGCATAGCCGGTGCCAGTAAGCTGCACTTCGCCGCTCGGCGTGACCACGCGCTCCACGGTCATCTCATTGCGGGTGAGCGTGCCGGTCTTATCGGAGCAGATCACCGACGCGGATCCGAGCGTTTCCACCGAATGCAGCTTCTTGACGATCGCATTGTGCATGGCCATGCGCTGCACGCCGAGCGCGAGCACCACCGTAAGAATTGCAGCCAAACCTTCCGGCACGGCCGCGACCGCCAGCGAGACGGCCAACAGTAGCGAATCGATCACATCGTGAACGTCTTGGAAGCCTTCGGTAAGCGCGAGCGCGACCAGCACCACGACCGCGATGATGCATACCGCGCTGCCGAGGATTTTGGAAACGTAGTTCATTTCCTTTTGCAGCGGGGTTTCGTCATCTTCCGTGGCTTGCAGCAGATCCGCGATTTTACCGACCTGCGTGCCCATGCCGGTGCTGGTTACGATGGCACGGCCGGTGCCTTGCGTTACGGACGTGCCGTTGAACACCATGTTGGCGCGGTCGCCGAGGGCCTTCGCCTGTGCGAGGGTGTCGGTCTTTTTGCCGACGGGCACGCTTTCGCCGGTGAGGCTGGCTTCCGCGATTCGTAGGCTGGCGGCGGCGAAGAGGCGTCCGTCCGCGGAAACGGAGTCGCCTTCGCCGAGCACGATGATGTCGCCCGGCACCACGTCAACCGTGTTGATGCGTTCGATTTTGCCGTCACGCAGCACGTTGGTCTGCGGCGCGGTCATGCTGGAGAGCGCTTCGACGGCGGCTTCCGCCTTCGATTCCTGAATGTAGCCGAGCACCGCGTTGACGATGAGGATCAGCACGATGACGATGGCGTCGAACGGCAATGCTTCGCCGCCTTCCGCACCCGGTACGGCGTTGGCTCGTTCAATGAACCATGCGACGAGCGAAATGCCGGTCGCAGCCAGCAACAGGTAGACAAGGGGGTCTTTGAATTGTTCGAGGAATTTCTTCCATTTCGGCACCGGTGGTGCGGACGCGAGTTCGTTCGGTCCGTACTTGTCGAGTCGACGCTTGGCTTCCGCTTGACTCAGGCCGGTATTCAAATCGACACCAAGCGATTGCGCTACGGTTTGCGCATCGGCGAGCGACGGATCGACTTGCGTTTGCGTCGCGGTTTTTGCTGCTTGTTCGAAATTTCCCGAACTGGTATCGCGGAATTGGGTGGATTGATCTTCCTTGCGATCAACCATGATGATCTCCTTGGGAGCGCCGCGGAGTAGTCAGCACTCCCCTGCCGTTGCGATAGTGCGAAAACTGCGGAAAATTGCGATTTTCACAGATTCCGTCTGACAGGGCAATGCTGCGCGGTTGTGGACACCGGACGTGCGCCATCGGTGCATTCCTGCCATTATTACACACCGTGACCATTTTGCAAGAGCGCAACGCACCGTCTTTTGTCAAGATTTCACAAAATCGTGAAACATAATCTGCAATCGTATTTCGACCGCGCATTCGATTACACGGCAACACCGACGGCAATGTCGCTACCATCTTTGGCGGAAGTGTGATATGTTATCGGATGTTAGTAAACAAAATTACTTACGCTATGATTCGTAGCGTACATTGGCAACGTCGCAATGGATAGGGGTAGTTATCATGGCAGCTCAAGAAGCCGCGCAATCACAGCAAACGCAAGGGGTTCCGGAATCGCGCATCCTGCAGGCGCGGCAGGCGAACGCAAGCTGGCTCACCGATCCGACCGTATTCGCGGTGAATCGCAAGCCCGCGCACTCCAATCATCGGTATTTCCTGGGCGAAGCCACCGAACCGAAGCAGAATCTCGACGGTGTATGGAAAGTAAACGTGAGTCAGGCCGCATCCATCGACGTGGAAAACGCGCCGTTCGCCGCAGCTGACTTCAACGATGCCGGTTTCGGCGCGATCAACGTGCCCGAACACCTGCAGATGGCCGGCTATTTGAAGAACAAATATGTGAATGTGCAGTATCCATGGGATGGCCATGAGGATCCGCAGGAGCCGAACGTTCCCGAAAACAATCATGTGGCGATCTACCGCCGTTCCTTCACGCTTGACCGTCCGCTCGCCGCAACGCTGGAAAATGGCGGCACCGTCAGCATCACGTTCCACGGCATGGCCACCGCGATCTACGTGTGGGTCAACGGCACGTTCGTCGGCTATGGCGAGGATGGTTTCACCCCGAACGAATTCGACATCACCGAAGCGTTGAACGTTGACTGCGACAACGTGCTCACCGTCGCCTGCTACGAATACGCGAGCGCCTCTTGGCTGGAAGATCAGGATTTCTGGCGTTTGCACGGCCTGTTCCGTTCCGTGGAGCTCGCCGCACAGCCTCGCGTGCATGTCGAAACCGTGCAGATCGAAGCCGACTACAATCCCTCCATGGCCGCCGGAACGCTGAATGCAACCCTGCAGTTGCGCAATGCAAACGACGCGGCCACCGTCAAGGCGAAACTGCGTGACGCAAACGGCACTGTGGTGTGGGAATCCACGCAATGCGCCAACGAAACCATCACCCTCAATTCCGGCGCGCTGAAGAACATTGCGCCGTGGAGCGCCGAAGAGCCAACCCTGTATGAGCTGACGGTGCTTGTCGTCGGCCACGACGGCCCGCTGGTCGAAAAAATCGTGCAGCGTATCGGCTTCCGCACATTCCGTATCGAAGACGGCATCATGAAGCTCAACGGCAAGCGCGTGGTCTTCAAGGGCGCCGACCGCCACGAATTCGACGCGAAGCGCGGCCGCGCCATCACCAGGCAAGACATGATCGACGACATCACGTTCTGCAAGAGGCACAACATCAACGCCATCCGCACCTCGCACTACCCCAACCAGGAATACTGGTACGACCTGTGCGACGAATACGGCATCTACCTGATCGACGAGACCAATATGGAAACGCACGGCAGCTGGGTTGCGAACAACATCGAAACCCCCGAAACTGCGGTGCCGGGCAGCAAACCGCAGTGGGAGGGCGCGTGCGTGGACCGTATCAACAGCATGATGCGCCGCGATTACAACCATCCGAGCGTGCTCATCTGGTCGCTCGGCAACGAGTCGTTCGCCGGCGAAGTGTTCCGCGCGATGCACGCCCACGCGCACGCGATCGACCCGAACCGTCCGGTGCATTACGAGGGTTCCGTGCATGATCGCGCGTTTGACGATGTGACCGACATCGAAAGCCGCATGTACGCGCACGCCGACGAAATCGAGGAATATCTCAAGTCCGATCCGAAGAAGCCGTATATTTCCTGCGAATACATGCACGCCATGGGCAATTCCGTCGGAAATATGGACGAATATGTTGCGCTGGAACGCTACCCGCAATATCAGGGCGGATTTATTTGGGATTTCATTGATCAGGCGATTCTTGTGCGCTTGCCCGATGGCGATGAACGTCTCTGCTACGGCGGCGATTTCGGCGATCGTCCGAGCGATTACGAGTTTGCCGGAGACGGTATTGTGTTCGCCGATCGCACGCCGTCGCCAAAGGCGCAAGACGTCAAGCAGCTGTATGCCAACGTGCGCATTGCGCCGGGTGAAACCGGCGTTGAGATCGCGAATGACAATCTGTTCGTTTCCACCGCCGACTATGTGTTCGTTACGCGCGTGCTTGCGGATGGCGAGCCGGTATGGCAGGCCGAACAGCGTTTTGATGTGCCGGCTGGCGAAACCAAGCACTTCGATATTGAATGGCCGTTGGAGGCCTACCGAGGCCAAGCCAACGAGCTCACGCTCGAAGTGAGCCAACGCCTTGCCGCCGCGGAAGAGTGGGCGTCGAAGGGCTACGAGCTGTCGTTCGGCCAGACCGTGGTTGCAGGCTCCAAGCCGGTTGCTGCCAGCGAGACGAAGCCTGTTGACGGCATCGTGACCGTTGGCCGTTGGAATGCTGGCGTGCAGGGATCCGGTCGTGAGATTCTGCTGTCGCGTACGCAGGGCGGCATTGTTTCGTACACGCTTGACGGCCGTGAATTCGTGCTGCGCAGGCCCACGCTCACCACGTTCCGCGCGCTGACCGACAACGATCGCGGTGCAGGCCACGGTTACGACCGCGCGCAGTGGGTCGGCGCAGGCCGTTACGCCAAGTGCGTCAACAACACCATCGAACAGGTCAATGACGATACGCTGAAAGCCGTATACGAGTACGAGCTCGCCACTCCGCAGCGCACGCACGTCACCATCACGTATGTGGCAGACACCACCGGCAAGCTGCACTTGAGCGTCGACTATCCGGGTGAAACTCAGGAAGCCCCGACCATTCCGGCTTTCGGTTTGGAATGGACGCTGCCGGTCGAATACTCCAACCTGCGCTTCTACGGCCCCGGACCCGACGAAACCTACGCCGACCGCAAGCATGCCAAGCTGGGCATTTGGAACACCAACGCTTACGACGATCATGCGCCGTACCTCATGCCGCAGGAAACCGGCAACCATGAGGATGTGCGTTGGGCTGAGATCACGGATGATGCCGGTCATGGCATGCGTGTGAGCCGTCACGGCGAATCAGCGTTCGCGCTCAGCCTGCAGCCGTACAGCGCATTCATGTTGGAAGAAGCCCAGCATCAGGACGAACTGCCCGCTCCGAAGCACATGTTCCTGCGCGTGCTCGCCGCGCAAATGGGCGTCGGCGGCGACGATTCCTGGATGAGCCCGGTGCACCCGCAGTACCACATTCCAGCCGATAAGCCGCTCCACTTGGATGTGGATATCGAGCTGATCTGACACGTTGGGGCATGCCGGTTGCCCCAACAATTACAGGGGGGATCCGCGTATTCTGCGGATCTCCCCCTGCTTGCGTTATTGCGTTACCGCGTTACCGCCAATTTGCATTGGCGCTCATTGCCTCATATCATGCTCACCGCTCACCGCTGCGGATAGGAATCCTCAAAGAAGCGACGCTCGAGATGCACGATGGTGCGGAACACGTCGGCCTCCGAGCCATCCACCGACGCATACTCGTTGACGAGCGCGATCAGGCGGCCCGTCCAGGCGCGGAAATAATCGCCCTCATGCAAATCAACCCAACCCTTGTGCGCCGGAATCTGCTGAACGACGCCAGCGTCGATGGTGCGCTTAGCCCAGGCAAGATAAATCCATTCCATGCAGCACAGCGCAGTAATGAGTTCTTCCCAAGTTCCCTGAACCAGCTTGGTCAGATATTCGCAATATTCACGATTTGCCGGAGTCTGCTCGGAATTATTGTATTCTTCGTCAGTAATTCCGTATTCCTTAAGGAATCCGGTAAAATATGTTGCTTCATTGTCAGCAAACCATTGCGATTGTTTCGCCAGCATATCTTTGGTTTCCTGACGCGGCGCAAGTTCAATCGCATGTGCCATGATGCCCTGATTAAAGAACTTGAAATCCTGAATTAAATAAGACTTCAAAATCGATTCTGGAAGTGTATCATCCAGCAATTCATTCACAAAACGCGAATTGATTGCCTGATTCCATTCGTCGGCCGCCGACATATACAGCTGATCGGCCACGGAACCCGGCTCGGCTCCCAACCACGCATAATCGCCGCTTGCGGACTGCGGCGCTTCCGGAACATGATTCATGGTCACAAGACCCCCTCGGTTAATGCGGCCAATGCAAACGCAACGCACATCTCCTCGCTCCGTTCCGCCGTGGCTCGCTGTGATGGCGCCATAATAGCCGCCGTTCCCAACGTACCGAACGCGCCACCGAAACGCAAGAAGCAGAACGCTTCCATGACAGCCATGACCGCACTCAATCTCGGCGAATCATTGCGCGAATTTGTTGAGGCGGCGATCGTAGGTCATGAGGCCGTTGAGCTCTTCTTCGACGTCGGAAACCTGCGTATACACGTAGCCCGCCAATCCGCGTGATTCCAACGATTCCGCCGAATCAAGCACGGAACGGACGGCAGTGCGCCAATCCTCAATCGAATCGTATTCACCGTAACCGTACGCGCGCGAAACCGCAGCATGACCGGCAACCAACTGCGCCAATCCTCCGAATTCCGAAATCACGAACGCACGAACGCCATGCTGCGCAACCGGCAACACCGCGTAATGCGCGGCACGACGACGCCGCTTATGCCGCTTTTCATATTCGGCCACATACCCACGCAACGGCCCCTTATCCGGGTAGATTTCCAGCGGACGGAAGTAGTTGTGCACGCTGTGAAAATCGCCGCAACGCTGGTCGTACCAGCCACTCGTGGCGTCGATCGGGCGCGTCGGGTCAAGCGCATGAATGCGTTCCGCCGCATCGCACGCGTCGAACTGCCCCCACCCTTCGTTGAACAGCACCCACGTGACGATCGACGGGTGGCCGGCAAGCATGTGCACCATGGCATCGCAAGTGCGCGACCAGTCGCGGCGGTACGTCGAATCGTCGGCACCGAGCGCCGCGAAATGCTTCGCCGTGTCGTCGCGGTACTTGTTCCATGTGGCACGCATGAGCGTCGGCTTGCGGTTGGTGGCCCACGCGTTGTATTCGCCGCCACCCGACACCGCGTCCTGCCATACCAGCATGCCGAGGCGGTCGCAATGGTAGTACCAGCGCGCCGACTCGATTTTGATATGCTTGCGCAGCATAGTAAAGCCGGATTCCTTCATGGCGGTTATGTCATGCACCAGCGCTTCATCACTCGGCGCGGTCAGCAGGCCGTCCGGCCAATAGCCCTGGTCGAGCACACCCTTGAGGAACACCGGCTTGCCATTGAGATGGAAGCGCGCGATACCCTTCAAATCAGGCTTAATCTCAACCGTGCGGAACGCGCAATACGAGCGCACAATATCTTGCTTTTCCTGCGATTTCGCGGGTTTCTCTTGAATTTCCTGCGATTCTTGCTGCAGCTTTTCCTGCTTTCCCTGCGATTTCGCCGCACCAAATTCCAGCGTCGCCGTCACGTCATACAAATACGGATCGTTCGGCGACCACAAGTGTTCGGCCCGCGTTGCGATTTCCGTGCGCACCTTGCGCATGCCAGCCGGCAGCAATTCGTCCGCGACGATCGTGCCGTCCGCGGGATCGGCTACGACGATATGCAGTTTGGCATTCGGCTTGTCTCCGCCGATTTCCGCGCGAATAAACAATCTGCCGTCGGCGGCGCCCTTCAGCGTAAGCGTCTGAACGTACGCTTCCGGCACGATCTCCATCCACACGCTCTGCCAAATGCCGCTTTGCGCGGTGTACCAAATCCCCTCGCGCTCGATTTTCTGCTTGCCGCGCATTTGCGTGCCCGAATCGTTCGGATCGTACACGCACAACGCAATCTCGAAAGCATCATCGGGATCGACGAATGCCGAAATATCGACGTCAAACGGCAAATATCCCCCGACATGCATCCCTGCAAACTGCCCGTTGATAAAGCAGGCGCACACGTAATCGACCGCTTCGAAATGCAGCATCAAGCGGTTCGCATCGCCGATCTGCCGAACCGCCTCCCCTCCCCCAAGCGTCACGGGATGCACCACCGTGCGATACCAGATCATATTGTCTGGGTAAATCGTCTGATGCACGCCGGAAAGCGCGGATTCCGGGGAGAACGGCACCAAAATCTTGCCGTCGAACGTTTCGGGGATGGCCGCTTCCTTCACTGCCTGCACCGCTTCGTCACGGGTGAGCACAGCCGCGGATTTGCGCCATTTCGAGCCGTTGCCGCTTTCGGGAATGGACACGATCGCGTAATCCCAGAATCCGTTGAGCATGGTGTGATTGCCGCGCACCATGGTTGGGCGCGGATGCTCGTTCAGGATTGGCGTGCGGCCGTTTTCCAGTTTGCGTTCGCCGTCTTTTGCAGGGCAGAACACCTTGTGGGCGTCGTTGGAAGACAACCATTCGCCGGCGATCTGTTCGCCCCAGGGCGTCCACAACTGCTGCAGCGGCTCTTGGGAACGCATTTTCGTAGGCGCGGCTTTCAGCACTCGCTTGACGTCCAACATAAGAGCCTCCCTGCAGCATCGCATTTCCCTCAACTTCCCCATTGTAACGAGAGGAATGGCAAAGAGAAATAGCGATTGTTACGGATTTTGAAATCGATTCAATCCGGATTGCACTATAGATTTGTAAAATCGTATACAGAAAGTCGAATATTGCGCATTAGATTTACAAGTCGGATTTGCAAAATCAGATATAAAAAGCCGGTGCAAGAACTTCGTAATTCCTTGCACCGGCAATCAGAACAACTCACCTTAGCGGCAAATCAGGCCAAATCAAGCCGAATCCCCAGGTGAATCAGCGAATCAGCCTTCCAGCTTGGCCTTTTCGGCGGCAAGACGGGCCGCCTCGGCCTCACGACGAGCCTTCAGCTCCGAATCGAAGCGAGCGAGCTCCTCTTCGACGGCCTCCGGCGGAATCTTCGCGAAAATCGGATGCGGCTTCGGCACTGCAGTGCCGGCCACGATCGGCTCGGAAGCCCACGGATGCACGGTTTCGCCCAGCTTGTAGTCGCCGGTGATGATCGGATACATGAAGCCCGGCTTGTCGAGATCCTCGACCTCTTCCAAGCGCGGCAACGGCGAGAACGTGCCTGTGCCGCCGAGAGCCTCCCACACCTTCTGCGCGGAATGCGGCAGGAACGGGGCCAGCAGGTGGTTCGCGTCGGACACGGCCTGGGCGGCAACGTGCAGCACGGTGCCGAGGCGAGCCGGATTGTCCTTGATCTTCCACGGTTCGGTGGCGGAAATGTACTTATTGATGTCGCCGACCACGCGCATGGCTTCGCTCAGCGCGTTCTTCTGGCGATGGTTCTCGATCAGCGAACCGACCGTGTCGAACGCGGCCTTGGTTTCGCTCAGCAGAGCGCGATCCTCATCGGTCATTTCGCTCTCATCGAGCGCCGGAATCTCACCGAAGTTCTTGTTCATCAGATTGGCCACACGGTTGACGAGGTTGCCCCAGGAAGCGGCAAGCTCCTCGTTGTTGTGGCGCACGAACTCAGCCCATGTGAAGTCGGAATCGGAGCTTTCCGGACCGGCCACGGAAATGTAGTAGCGCACGGCATCCACAGGGTAGCGGGCGAGAATGTCCTTCACATAAATGACGATGCCACGCGAAGACGAGAACTTCTTGCCTTCCATGGTCATGAATTCGGAAGCCACGACCTGCTCCGGCATGTTCAGCGGACCGAGCTTGCCGGTTTCGCCGCCCTTGGAGCCCTGACCGTTGTAGCCGAGCATTTCGGACGGCCAGATCTGGGAGTGGAAGGTGATGTTGTCCTTTCCCATGAAGTAGTAGGCCGGGCAGCTCGGGTCGTTCCACCATTCGCGCCACTTCTCCGGGTCGCCCTGACGGCGGGCCCATTCGATGGAAGCCGACAGGTAGCCGATCACGGCGTCGAACCACACGTACAGCTTCTTGTTCGGGTTGTCAATCCAGTCCTTCACCGGCACCGGGATACCCCAGTCGATGTCACGGGTGATGGCGCGCGGCTTAACTTCCTTGAACAGGCCGAGCGAGAAGTTGATGACGTTGGTACGCCAGCCCTTGCGGGTCTCCAGCCACGCCTTGTTGGCTTCGGCGAGCGCCGGCAGGTCGAGGAAGAAGTGTTCGGTTTCCTCAAAGCGCGGGGTTTCGCCGTTGATTTTGGAAACGGGATTGATGAGCTCGTCCGGGTCGAGTTCGTTGCCGCAGGCGTCGCACTGGTCGCCGCGGGCACCGTCGGCACCGCAGATCGGGCAGGTGCCTTCGATGTAACGGTCAGGCAGGGTGCGGCCGGTGGACGGCGAGATGGCGACCTTCTGGGTGCCCTTATAAATGTAGCCGTTGGCGAGGCACTGCTTGAACAGTTCCTGCACCACCTGCTCGTGATTGCCGGTGGTGGTGCGGGTGAACAGGTCGTAGCTCAGGCCGAGATCGCACAGATCCTTGGCGATCACACGGTTGTAACGGTTGGCGAGCTCCTGTGCGCTGACGCCTTCCTTGTCGGCTTCCACCAGGATCGGGGTGCCGTGCTCGTCGGTGCCAGACACCATCAGCACGTCATTGCCCTTCATGCGCTCGTAGCGCGCGTATACGTCGGAGGGCACGCCGAATCCGGCGACGTGACCGATATGACGGGGGCCGTTAGCATACGGCCAAGCAACATTCACCAAAATATGACTCATGGTGCCCGATTATACAAAGCGCCATATCCCGCATTTTCCATGTATTTCGGTAGTTGGATTTTTATTGGAGGATGGACGTGCGATCATCGATTTCAATCGTTTGAAATAGTTTGCATCATAATTTGCATATCTGCCGATCTATCCACATTGTTGCATTACGTAACAATCATTTTCCACATATCCACAGATTTTCGGGGGCTGGTGGCGCAACGGAATTCGAATCCGCTACGGTACCGTCATGGACACTCCACCACCCCTTCTGGGCAACGATGACCTTCCGGGCCCGATGTGCCTGAACCTGCTGGCCTCATCCGGCGCGCTGTGCAAGCTCGACAGCGCGAACGCCTATTCATGCCACGATTCGGACACGTTGTACGGGCGGTCCTGCATCATCGCGACATTGCTGCCGAGCCGGTCCGTGGCATGTTCACGCACCGCCGCATGGGTTTGGCTAGGCGGCACCTTCCCCGAATCCATCGACATTATCGCGAAAGCCCACTATCGAGCGCTACGTTACGGCCGTAAAATCAACGTTTTCAACCGTCTCGCACCAAACGAACACACCATCAAAGTCGGTCCGATCATCGTGACCACGCCTGTTCGCACCGCATGCGATCTCGCATTGAACTGCACCCCCGAAAGCGAATCGTTGGTTTCCGAAATCATCTGCATGCTCATGCAGGAATTTCATTTCCGCTCCAACGATTGCATGCAAATCATGCAGGAGACGAAGCATATTCGCAACGCGCCACAGGCGCGCAACTACATTCTTGCGATCGACGGAAGAAGCGACGAATATGAGCGCAGCGCATAGCAGGCATAAGGCGCGGCGCGCGACGCACGCCGACAGGATAGGTGCCGACAGAGCAAACGGATTCCGCAGACTGCTCGGAATCCAAGAAAAACGCAGGCCACGGACGCATCGCGCGACGCATCGGGATGCGCGGAATCTCGCACACCGTGCACAGCGGACGCGCCGCGAACCGCCGCCATACCAGCCCAAACCGCGGCCGAAACCGCTGGTGGATCCGCCGTCTCCCCCAATTCCATTGACGCCGCTGGTGGCGTGCAGTCCGGACACACCGCAGGACGTGCTATGGCATATCGCGGAATACGCGCCGCAACTGCGCAAATGGCTGGTCGCCAATCCTTCCGCAACACCGGCGATGTTGGACTATCTTGCGCAAGTCGGCGGGCCGGACGTGGCCCGCGCCCTGCAAATACTGCTGGAATCGTTGGAATCGTGCGGATCGCAAGCTTGCAGCTAACACTTGCGCGACGGGCAATCGCACGATAGGCAATCGCCGGACGGTAAATAATGTGGACTTACTGCTTCATCGCAAGAACCGCATTGTAGACCTGCTTGCGATTAGCCAGCGAGCCGTCCGCAAGGGGATGCTCGGCAACGACCTGCGAAATCGCGTCTTTGATGCGCAGATTGTCTTCCTGCGCACGGTCGATCGACAGCACCGCCAAGTCTTCGACGCTCAACGATGCGGGGGCAGCAGCGTCAGCCTCCTCTTCGGAAGCGCCGGCAACGACCAACACCATTTCGCCGCGCGGCGGCTCGTCGATCACGCTCTGGCGAATCTGCGCGATGGTTCCGCGACGGATCTGCTCAAAATCCTTGGTAAGTTCACGGCAAAGCGCCATCTTGCGGTTCGGACCGAACACGTCAAGCAGGTCGGCCATGGAATCGTCGATGCGATGCAGGGTTTCGTAAAACACGATGGTGCGGCGTTCAGAACGCAGGGTACGCAGGTATTGCACGCGTTCGGAATGCTTGCGCGGCAGGAATCCTTCATAGCAGAAGCGGTCGGTGGGCAGTCCTGAAAGGCACAGCGCGTCCAGCACTGCGGACGGGCCGGGAGCGCAGGTGACGGGCAGACCACGTTCGATGGCGCGACGCACGATCGCGAGGCCCGGATCGTTGATGGTCGGCATGCCCGCGTCGGACACGACCAGCACGGTAGCGCCGGTTTCCACCTGATCGAGCAGACCGTCGGACTTGTCTCGCTCGTTGTGATCGTGGTAGGCCACCACGCGGCCGTTCACGTGCACGCCGAGACGGTTGGCGAGCGCGTAGAGACGGCGGGTGTCTTCGGCGGCCACGATGTCGGCGCGTTCCAGGAGCGCAATGAGGCGTGCGGAGGCGTCGGCCGTGTTGCCGATCGGCGTGGCAGCCATCACCACCGTGCCTTGCGGAACGTCGGTTCCGCACACGAGGGCGTCAAGTCCCGTACCAGACTGTTCTGTTCCAGACTGTTCCGCCGCTGTCGGCGATTCTGCCATCTCCGCCGTATTCACCATTCCCGCAGTTCCCGTTACTTCTGCCGTATTCGCACTCAACTCATTCAGTTTCAAGTCCAACGTCTCATTCATGCGTTCCATGCCTTCAGCCTATCCAACGCAAAGGAAAACAGCCCTCCCCGCGTCCTAAACCCCCAATCGCTGGAACAATCCGGACACAAAACAGACCCTCAGCGGGGTGATTCCCCCACCCACTGGAACAATCACCCCGCTTACAGCCCCAGTAACGTCCCAAAATATCCAGACATTGGAACAATTCGGACGCCAACAGGCTTAAAAACGTCCTGATTCTTCCAGTGACTGGAAGAATCCGCCCGCCTACAAGACTAAAAGCGGGCAGATTCCTCCACCGACTGGAAGAATCCGCCCGCAAACGCATGTTTACACCGCGCACACGTACTTACCTCGTGTACATACGTGGCAGCGAATCGGCCATGCGTATGAAGCTGTTGCGCGCGAAAGCGTTGAAATCGCGCGCATACGGCGATTCCGGCAGCGGAGTGCCATATGCGCCCGTGCCGGCAGCGCCCGAATCATTGCCCCAGACCGCCGGATATGCGCCGGTCACGGCATGCACGTCGGAATCCGTATCGGGGGTAATCACCTTGCTGGTTTCGTTTTGATGACCGAACATGGAGAATTTTCCGGCCGCCGCATGCAACGCTTCGAGCAGCGCCCGCGATTGCCGATTCAGATTCCCATCAACCGATTGCGCAAGATTTCCCGCCCCGATTCACACTCCCTTGTATTTGCCGTATTCGCCTAGTCTTGCATTGCCCCAACCGCTCTCGCATTGCCTTACTGCTGTTTCCACGCTATCTTCCGCGCCATCGAAACACACTTTCGTACCGTCAACATGCGCGATTCGTGTTCAGCGGCCCCACTATTTGATTTGTTGACCTCACGATTCCGTTTTTCGCCGCCTTTTTTCAAATCGTGAGGTCACCAAATCAAAATCATGAGGTCACCCTCCCCCAAAAAACCAAAATCGTGAGGTCACAACGCCAAATCACAATGAGCGATACGCGATATACCGGATATATCGCATACTCTAAAGCCAAACAGCCAAACACCAAACACCACCAAACCAAAATCACCCACCGCAGTTGGCACTTTGCGTCCGTTTGTGCAGATTTGCCAACCGTCGGGCATTACTAGGCGCCGCATTAGAGGGCCACTGGTAGGCTGACATTGGTTCCGCGAGGCCAACCCACACAAGGCAGCCTGAACCACTTAATTTTGGACGTTTAGATGTAAGGTACTCACAGAGAGCATTTCATGGGAATTATCAACTTCTTCATTAATCTGCTCAAGGATCCGCGCACGGCGATCGCCAGCTGGATCTCCATGGGCGTCGCCCCCACGCTTGGTTTCATCTTCCTGATTGTGTTCGTCGAAACCGGCGTCGTGTTCTTCCCGTTCCTGCCGGGCGACTCCCTGCTGTTCGCCGCCGGCTTCTTCGCCGCGCCCGACGCCCAGACCGGCGTTTCCGCGCTACCGCTGTTCGCGCTGCTGCCCGTGGTCTGGTGCGCTCCGATCATCGGCGACCAGTGCAACTACTGGATCGGTCACTTCTTCGGCCGTCGCATCATCGAATCCGGCAGAGTCAAGGCTATGACCCCCGAACGCCTCGCCAAAACCGAAGGCATGATCGAAAAGTGGGGCCCGCTCGCCGTGTTCCTCGGCCGTTTCTTCCCGTTCATCCGCACGTTCATGCCGTTCATTTCCGGCATTTCCGGCATGCGTTGGAGCCGTTTCACCCCGTTCTCCGTGCTCGGCGGCCTGTGCTGGTCCACCCTGTTCACGCTGCTCGGCTACTTCTTCGGCGGCATTCCGGCCGTGCAGAAGCATTTCGAGCTGGTCATCATTGCGATTCTCGTGCTGTCGCTGATTCCTACCTTCGTCGGCTTGCTCAAAGCAAAGTTCGGCAAAAAGAAGGCTGATGCCGCGACCGCGGAAGCCTGATCTTACGTTTTCTCCTTTTCTTGCGATTGCGGTGTCTTTCGATTTTTCGGAAGGCACCGTTTTCGTATGCTTTCGCATGCTTTTCCTGCAAGGGATATTCCGCAACACGCGAATCTCGCAGATTGCATTCGTACAGACTTCGTACTAGAATCGCGAGAGTTGTCTTGCTTAGCGTGTTGCTAGACATGACTTGGGGCCGTAGCTCAGTTGGTAGAGCGCTTCGTTCGCATCGAAGAGGTCGCGGTTTCGACTACCGTCAGCTCCACGAGACCCTCTGCATTCATTCCACCGTAGAGGGTCTTTTCATTTTGTTTTCGTTGAAATTCTGCCATCTCGCGTTTCAAGGGGCTGATTTGGGGTTTACCGGAGGTCTACTTGCGTTTCGAGGGGCTGATGGTCAAGTAGATACGCCGCCAAAATGGCGGAATAGCGTTGCGTCAAAGCCGTTTGTACTGGTGCTTCACCGGATGAGGAGCCCCTTGAAACGGAAGTAGACCTCCGGAACATGTGAAATCAGCCCCTGCAAAGGGAGAATGCCTCGATTTCGCCATGGATTGTCGTGGATTGCTCTGTGGCATGGGCAATACTGGGAGTATGACAAGCGCAGATGAGTTGAATGAGCAGTATGACGCTGACGGTAGCGTGACGCAAGTGCCTGAACGCAATGATGAAGTTCATGCCGGCGAATCCGCCGTCGCCCAATCCCGCGAAT
>OGHI01000782.1_pt1 | contig 16510 bp, 15 predicted proteins | sample 1571501 | NCBI WGS metagenome assembly OGHI01 (sample SAMEA2581962, study PRJEB24529) | metagenome | biome: Human gut stool | place: China | collected 2011
TGGAGAACATGCTTTTTTTTGTGACAGACCATATCATATTTTGAATGCGGTAAACTTTGTGTATAATAATTTAATGAACACATGCAAAAAAGTGATATTTTTATTTTTGATGAGTTTAAAAATGCAGAGATGTTGTCTTGCGAATTAGAAAGGTTAAATATTTTTGAAAATGTTTTTTTCTTTAAGAAAAAAAAACACTTTAATGAAAAACATTTTTTGGCGCTTTTCTTTTCACATTTATGTGAGCTTAAATATGGTTTATATAACGAAAAATCAAAACTTTTTCAAAGTATGATATCCAGAAAATGCATTTACGAAATTAATAATATGCATTGTAATACATGTTATAAAAGTATTTTTACGGCTTCTTGGGGAGTGGGGATTTGGAAGGAATTAGCTTTTACCTCTAGAAAAAGGGTTAAAATATATTTTTTGGACGATGGAATTGAATCATATAATAATTTAGACGAAATATTGAATCCTAAAGCAGTTGGAATAATAAATAAAATAAGAAAATTTTGTTGTAGTGGTAAATATAAATTAGATATTGAAGGAATATTTTTAAACAATTGTATTTTTCACGATTTTAAAAAATATAAAATCATGAATTTGCCGGATATTAATGGCAAAACATAGAGTTTTCTAAAATAGTAAGAAAGATTTTTAATTATGATAGTGTACAGAATATATATCCTAAATATATTTTTTTAGATCAAAATCTAGTAAATTTAAATCATTTATATTTAAAAAATATATTGGAGTTTATTACTAGTGAAATTGGAAAAAATGATTTTATGATGAAAATACATCCTACAAAATTTATTGATATATATGATGAATTAGACATTAAAATTGATTGTTTTCAACAAATGTGGGAACTGGCTTGGTGTTTTGATGATATTACAAAAAATAATGTGTTAATTGGATTTTCATCAACTGCCTTAATAACACCTAAATTGTTGTTCAATAAAGAACCTATTGTAATCTGTTTGTATAAACTTTAAAAATATGACAATGAAGAAGAACTTTCAAAAATAGACAAAATTTTTATGGATTTGCGTAAATCATATAAAAATAAAGAAAGAGTAATTATTGTAAGGGACATTAATGAGTTGAAAATAGCACTTGGTAATATGAAAAATAGTGCAATGAATAAATAAACTGGTATTTAATGGAGCTTTCTTTATATATGTCTAAAAAAACGTTGTTCGGTGTTGATTATACTGACAAAGAATGGATCAAGATAATTTTATATTTGTTCGTTGGAGGTACGGCGGCACTGGTAGAATGGGCGTTTTTTTACGGCTTTAATCAGGGGCTGGGCATGGGGTATCTGCCGACAACGGCGGGAGCGTTCTGTCTGGCGACGCTGTATCACTATTTCCTGGGCAATATTCTGGTTTTTACCAGTGGTGCCAGGTACGAAAAAGGTAAAGAACTGTCTTTAGTTTTTGTCGTTAGCATTATGGGGCTTGCTTTTAATTTACTTTTAATGTATATTTTTGTAGGAATGATGTTATGGCAGCCGATGTTCGCCAAAGTGTTGGCCAGCTGTATTGTGGTTATCTGGAATTATTTAGCCCGTAAAAAATGGATTTTTTGATATATGTTATAATGTAAAGAAAGTCCGGTTTTGTTTACTGGAATGATGAAATAGGAGATTATGATATGCCGAATCGTGTCGACATTGCAGCTTTTCAAAAAGTAATGATCGTTTATAATCGGAACTCTGGCAAGCAGTTGTTTGCAAGTATGCTGGCAAGAGTAAATGAAGTAAAAAAAAGATTGAAACAGGTCATTGATCCGAAAAGCTTGGAAATTGTTGAAATTAAGTCTTTCGAGCAGGTTGAAGGTCTGGCAGCTCGTATTTGTCAGGAAAAATATGACTGGATAATTGTTGCAGGCGGTGATGGCACTTTGCGTGCAATAATCGATGTTTTTGCCAAACATGAACATATGCCGTATGTCAGTGTTTTTCCTGCCGGGACAGTTAATTTGGTAGCAAAAGAACTTTTAATGAGCAATGATCCAGCAAAATGGGTCAAACGCGTTAGCAAAGGAATTGTTTCGCCTGTGCAGCTGGGTAAGGCCAACGGTCATATTTTTTTAACGGTAGCAGGGATCGGGTTCGATTCGCTGGTAGTCGATAACGTATCTGAACTGGAGAAGAAATTGCTGTCAAAGCTGGCTTATGTTTGGCAGGGAACAGAGATGATGCGGAAAGAATTTGTCTATAGTAACTGGCGCTATAAGTTTCAGGTGCGGTTAGATGATGAGGAAGAATGGTATGAGGCTTCGTCTGTAATCGTTGGCAAAAGCCGTTATTATGCAGGCCGTTACAGCTTGTTCAATGGGGCTTCGTTATGTGTGCCGCAGCTGCATGTAGCTATTTTTACCGGTGATACCAGGGCTGACTTTATGCGCTATGCAGCAGTCATTGCGATGGAAGCGCTGCAGCTTGATAAAAGTATCATCATCAGGCATGCGCAGAAAATAGAGATTCGTTGTAATGTGGAAGATTTCGCTGCTGAGCTTGATGGGGATGCTATTACTTCAGCACCGCTGCAGATAGAGCTGCATCCTGTTCCAATCAACTTTTTAGCATAAGTAAGCGGATGTGAAAATATGTATAGGCGCAGTATTATTTTGGTAATTCTTTTGCTGCTTTTTGCGGCTGAAGCATTTTTTGCGCGTCAATTTTATATTGAAATAGTACCGTTTCCTGAAGAAGAATGGTGGATGACGGTCGTTAATAATTGCATGCGGGTCCTGCTTTTAGCTGGTGTAGCGGGCTTATTGTATTTCAGGAGAAATCGTCTTGCTGATCGTACGAAACGTTATTTCCCGGTGGTTGTTATCGGTGTACTGTATTTGATGATTGCTGGCTTTATGGTCAATCAGCTGAGCCTTGATAAAGGGTTTTTAACGGTATTAGCTGTCCTTACAGGTTTAAACAATAATATTGTTTTAGTACTTTTGGCGGCGATGTGTTACCATAAATGGCCTTCTATGCTAATGAAGTCAGTTTATTTTGCTGTGTATTTTATAACTGCGCTGACAATGATTTTTGATGCGTTTTATTTTTGGCAGACTTCGATGCATGTCGAAAGTGTTTTGTTCAAAAATTTAAATATTTATGCTGTTCAGGGTGTTTTATCAGGTATGACGGCGATACAGCTTGCAGGGATAGGTTTTGCTGTTGCTGCTGTTTTATTGTTGTTCCGGGTGACGAAGCCTCAAAAACGTAAACCTAATTTTGCCTGGTCGCTGTTGTGCGTATCCGTATTTTTTCTGGGCTTGAATCTTTCATATTGGTCAATGGTGCAGGTCAATAAATATATTTTGACGGAATATGTTTGTGTTTGGGGCGACGAAACCAGTGAAATGATCCGCAGTGATTATCGTAATTTATTGACGACGCCTGTCAATATTAATTTTGCCAGCAAAATGTTGTTTGATACGGATAAGATCGCCAGACGTAAACATATTGAGCAGCACCCTCTGACAGCAAAAGACGAACGCGTGCTGAAAGAACTGGGGATTTTAAGGACTCAGCAGGTGCTGCAGCCTTTGGAAGCGCAATATGATAAAATTGTATTGCTGGTTTTGGAATCAGTACATCGTGATTATATAGGTTTTTATAATAAAAATATTCCGCAGGAAACGACACCGTTTTTAGACAGTTTGCTGGCAAAATATCCTCGTCTGGATAATTACTATTCTTCAGCGATCCCGACAACGCAAGGCTTGAATGCGACTTTTCGTTCACATCTGATTTTTGATGAAGAGATCAACGGTGCAAAGCAGGGATCCCTGTTCAGATCCGTACAGGAAGCAGGCTGGCGCGGTATTTTTATGAATGCGTCCAGTCAGTATTATAGTAATGAAGTGCGCGAATATCCGCAGCAGTTTGGCATGCAGGAGTATTATGCCAAAGAATACCTGCAGGATCTGGGATACAGCGGTGCCAGCGGCTGGGGTTATCATAATGATGTGTTGTATGAGGAAACGCTGCGGCTTTTAGAAGCCGGGCGTAAAGATAAAATGCTGCTGGTAACCAAAACGCTGGATATGCATCAGCCATATCCTTACTATGGTATTAGCTGGGAGAATATGCCACCGGCAGTACGCGATCACGAGCTGGTGACGATTCGAGGCATGTATTGGGTCGATCAGACACTGAAAAACTTTTTTGAGGAAGCTGAAGCTAAAGGTTTGATGGATGACAGGACTCTCTTTATAATTACAGCTGATCATAATCCTCATTCAGGTGGAGAATATACAAAAATCGTAACTAATGAGAATGACAGGAAAAGTATTGCCCCTATCCCGTTGCTTTTCGTATCTAAAAATTTACAGCCGTTGAATAATTTAATGACGAAAGATTATGCTTCTCAGATCGATTTGGCTCCGACCTTACTATATCTGGCTGGTCTTAAGGCTCCGGAAGATTTTATGGGACGTAATTTGCTGGAAAGTGTCGAAACGCCGTTTGCTTTAGGATATTTTGGCGGAAAGGCATTCTATTATTCTGCTGACCTGTCTTTTGAAGATCAGATGGATAATCCTTCGCCGGCTACAGAATATGAAGATGCGCTGACAAATTATATAATTCATGAATATTCCGAACGTCAGCTTAAAAATCAATAAAAATATTCAGCACATAGTGAATGTATTTTGTATACATATACGTAAATACTGGAATTTTACATCGCAGCAATGCTATAATACCTTGTATTAATTTTTTGGGAGGGGTTATTTATGATGGTAATTATTGGTGCAATTATTGTTATCGGCGTCATTTATCTGCTGTTGAAAAGACATGAATCAAGAATGGTGCTGATTGCTGCAGGTATTTTAATGGCTGTTATTGCTGGTAAACCTATGGCAGCATTGGATGCATTTGCTAAAAGTATGACAAATGCCGGACTTATTACTTCCGTATGTTCCTGCATGGGTTTTGCTATGGTTATGAAATATACCGGCTGTGATAAACATTTGGTTGTCGCTATTGGTAAAGTGCTGAAAAAAATGGGCTTTATGCTCATACCTGGTGCTACTATTGCGACTTTTATCATTAATATAGCAATTCCAAGCGCGGCAGGCTGCAGTGCGGCTGTCGGTGTTATTTTTATTCCTATTCTGATGTCTGCCGGTATCCACCCGGCGATGGCAGCAGCTGCCGTAAAATCAGGTACTTATGGGAGTATGCTGAATCCCGGCCTGGTACATAACGGCGTTATTGCCAAATTGTCTAATGTTGAAATCACCGAAGTTATTACTCACCATATGATGGCTGATATCGTTGGTGTTATTATCGCTGCAACCACATTGACTATCCTTGCTATTTTCCTGAAAGAAAATAAAGGTTATCTGCCGGAAGGCGGTAACGATGCGGTGGCTGAGGATTTAAAGATTAATCCGCTGTATGCTCTGATGCCGCTGCTGCCGGTAATTATTTTACTGGTCGGTTCTACAGGTATGGCACCGATTCTGAAAATGGGTGTTCCTCAGGCTATGTTGATCGGCGCTTTGCTGAGCTTGGCTGTGACTCGCAGTAACCCTACCAAGCTGACGAAATCTTTCTTTGATGGCATGGGGGATGCTTATGCCAATATTATTGGTATCATCATTTCTGTTGGCGTTTTCGTTTCCGGAATGCAGTCTCTGGGGCTGGTCAAAGCCCTGATCAACTGGATGCTTGAATCTACCGGCATCGTTAAGATCGCTGCAACCTTTGGCCCGTTTATTCTGGCAATGATCTCCGGTTCCGGCGATGCTGCAACTGTAGCTTTTAACGAAGCTGTTACTCCGCATGCGGCACAGTTTGGATTGCAGGCTATTGATATGGGTTCCATGGCTGCCTTGGGTGGAACCTTGGGACGGACAATGTCTCCGATTGCAGGTGCGACCATTATCTGCGCCGGTATTGCCGGTGTCGATCCGATGGAAGTTTGCAAACGTAATGCTTTGGGTATTACTCTGGCCTTGCTGGCAGGCATGGTCATTCTGCTGTTCTGATTTTAGCAAGGAACGCCCGCTTTTGCTGCGGGCGTTTTTCTATTTATTTATTTACAATACTGTATTTTGCAAAAAATCTGCTTTCTGCAGCACTATGCTTAACATTTTTTTGTGATATAATAAACGTCGGAGGGATAATGTGAAAATTGAGAATTTCATGCAGGCATTAAAAGAATATCGAAGTCCTTTGGTTTTCAATCCTTGGCGTGATTACGACCCCAAATGTGATATAAGCAGTGATGCTCCTGTTATCCGTGCGGCTAATTTGACCAGATATTTACAGCTGCGTCAAAAGGCGCATTATTTATTTATTGCGGAAGGTCTTGGTTATCAGGGCGGACATTTCTCGGGAATGGCGATGACTTCCGAACGGATTTTACTGGGCCTGCATCCTGATATAAAGCCTGAGGCAGTTTTAGGTGAATGGGATTACCGCAGAACCAGTAACCCTGAAAGTGAACTGCTTAAAAGTACACAAAAACAAAGCGGTTTTAATGAACCTACGGCTACAGTAATGTGGAATACTTTGGCAAGACATGAATTGTCAGCTTTTGATACCATTTTATGGAATATTTTTCCCTTTCATCCGCATAAAAAAGATGATCTGCTTACTAATCGAACTCCTACGAATGAGGAGCTGGATGCGGGTATAGAATATGCAAAAATGCTGTTGGCTTTAGTGCCAACTTTAAAAATAGTTGCTATTGGTCAAAAATCAGCAGGGACACTGCAGCGTTATGGAGTTGAATGCGTAGCTTGCGTTCCGCATCCATCCATGGGAGGCGCCAATCGTTTTAAGGCTGCAGTTGCACAGCTGTTTACTAACGGGGAATGATTATGGAACAAGCGCATGAAAATAAAATGACGCGTGACGAAACCTTAAAAGTAGCATTGATGGTAGGTAAAATTTTACTCAAAAGCGGTGCGGAAACGTATCGTGTAGAGGATACTATTAACCGCTTTTGTATTGCTAATGGCTATGAAGTTGATATTTTTGTAACCCCGACGGTAATAATTTTGGGTAACGAACAGGTTGACAGTTTTAACTGTGTCAGCCGAATTCGTTATCGTACCACCAATTTAGGCATGATCAGTGAAATGAATGATATGTCTTATAAATTTGAGCGCTGGCCAATGAGCTATCGTGGAACGATGGCCTGGCTGGAAGAAAAACTGAAAGCACAGGTGCCTTATGGCAAATGGAAGGTTTGTCTGGCTTCTGCTATAGCATCAGCTTCTTTTTCGGCGATGCTGGGCGGCAACAGCCATGATTTTATTGCTGCTTTTATAACTGGCGGTATTGCCATGTTGGTTTTGAAACAGATTGCAGGCTATCGCCCAAGTGCGTTTTGGGAGAATGCGCTGGCTGGTGTGGCAATTGGTGTCGTAGCGCTCATTTGCTGTGCTGTAAGCGTGCAATGCACAATGGAAAAAATCATTGTCGGTGCTTTGATGCCGTTTGTACCTGGTGTGGCTTTTACTAATGGGCTGCGTGATTATATGGCAGGAGATTTGCTTTCCGGCAATGCGAGGATAGCAGAGGCTCTGCTCTTTGCTGCATCTATTGCTATTGGTATCGCCTTCGCGCTGCGTGCCTGGGTATTGTGGGGGTGGGATTTATGGAAATAATCACTTCCTTTATTTTTGCATTTATTGCAACAATGGCTTTTGCGGTATTATTTCAGTCACCTAAAAAAATCTTGCTGACAGATGGTTTGATTGGAGCTGTTGGCTGGGTGGTTTTTATAAGTCTGCGTGATCAGATGGGTTACAGTTCGTTTTATGCTAACTTTTTCGGGACGCTTGCTTTGGCGCTTTTGAGTGAGCTTTCAGCACGGATTTTTAAACAGCCGGCAACTGTTTTTGTCATTCCCGGTATTATTCCGTTGGTTCCTGGGTTAGGTATCTATAAAGGGATGTTTGCCGTAATCAATAATGATTATAATGGCGGTATGTCGATTCTGCTGACGGCAATAACCGATTCGTGCGCTATAGCTGTTGGTGTGATGCTGGTTTCCAGTTTATTTCGTGTTCTGAAGATCAGGAAAGACAGAAGATTTTTAATCAAGTATCATGGTAAGGACGTTTGCTGAGGCGATAGAAGATGACAGATAAAAAGCAGGATGAGAAAAGCTTTGACAGTTCTAAAATCAATACACAGGAACTGCAGAAATATAAACAGGATTACAGCGAGCACAGTTTTAAGGAAAAACTGCGGAAATATGCCAAAATAATTGGTGTAGGGGCAGTTTATAAAGTTCTGCAGCTGTGGTATGTTTTACAGAAACCTGATGTGCCGTTGAAACAGAAAGCACTTATTACGGGAGCTATCGGTTATTTGATTGCGCCCTTGGATTTTATTCCCGATTTGACGCCTGTTTTAGGTTATAGTGATGATTTTGTGGCTATTACTTATGCTTTATTGCAGGTTCAGGGATATGTGGATGCAGAAGTTAAAGAAAAATCTAAGCATTTTATTGAAGATATTTTTGGGACTGATGCTGTCAGTGAATTAGACTAAACTTGTTGTGGAGGGTTGGATTTGGGTTTACTAGAGTTATTGCTTTTAGCCGTAGGTCTGGCGATGGATGCTTTTGCAGTTTCTATCTGCGGTAGCTTGGCTTTAGCTCCGGCTTCGCGTTTTAGTGGAGCCTTTGGTTTGGGCATCTGGGTTTGATTTTTTCATGCACTGATGCCTGTTGTTGGTTTTTTCTGCGCAATAAGGTTCAGATCTTATATTGAAACCTATGATCATTGGATAGCTTTCATTCTTTTGATCTATTTGGGAATCAACATGCTGCGTGAGGCCGATGCTGCTGACAGCTGTAATTTAAAGCAGCATTATAATATCAGGGAAATGTTGACATTGGCTGTAGCTACCAGCATAGATGCTTTAGCGGTTGGTGTGAGTTTTGCTTTTTTAGATGTGGATATCTGGACTGCGGCCGGGCTGATCGGTCTGGTAACTTTTATTTTTTCTATGGTAGGTGGTTTGGCTGGCTTCAGGTTAGGAGAGAGGATCGGCAGCAGAGCTACGTTAGTGGGCGGCTGTGTCCTTATCATTATTGGGACGAAGATTCTTTTGGAACATACCGGCTGGCTGTAATTTATAATTTTGAAAGGTAGTGTTGACAATGGCAGAAGCAAACAAAGAAAGAATTTTTGATGAATTTGTGGAATTGGTTTCTGTTCCCTGTCATACTCTGAAAGAAAGGCAGGTTTTTGAACTTCTGCAGCAGAAGCTGAAAGATCTGGGTTTTGTGACACAGGAAGATGATGCAGGTAAAGAATTAGGCGGCGAATGCGGCAATTTATGGGGATGGTTGCCGGGGAACAAAGTCGGAGCGAAACGTGTGCTGCTGACCGCGCATATGGATTGCGTGGAACCATGCGAAGGCATCAAGGCCGTTAAAAAAGATGGTAAGATCCTGTCAGATGGAACTACTATTTTAGGCAGTGATGATAAATCCGGTGTAGTGGCTATTCTGGAAGCAGTGCGGATGCTGCAGGAAACAAAGGCTGAACACGGTGATATCCAGGTTTTGTTCACGATTGCTGAAGAAGGCGGTGTTAACGGATCGCGCTGTATGGACAAGAGCCTGTTGCATGCTGATGTTGGCTATGCTCTGGACAGTGAGGGCCATCCGGGAGAAATCGTTACGGCTGCTCCGGGACAGGACAGGGTACATTTTAAAGTGCACGGTAAAACTGCCCACGGCGGACTTGCTCCTGAAAAAGGCATCAATGCGATTCTGGTTGCAGCTAAAGCTTTAGCCGGTGTTGAAAAATATGCCAGGATTGATGAAGAAACGACTTGTAATATCGGCGTTATCCATGGCGGGTTAGCTACTAATATTGTTCCTGATCTGGTAGAGATCCAAAGCGACGTTCGCAGCCGTAATCTGGATAAACTGGCTGCTCAGCGTGATTATCTGGTTAATACTGTCACTGCAGGTGTTGTTGCTAATGGCGGTAAGGTGGATGTGGAGATCATTCATAAGTATCAGCCTTTTGATCTTAGTCATGATTCTGACGTTGTGACGCTGGCACTGGAGTCCTGCAAGGCAAACGGTTTTACACCGGATGTTACGGTGACTGGCGGCGGCAGTGATGCAAACTTTATTAATGCTTATGGTGTGCCCTGTGTCATTTTAGGCACTGGTATGAGTGAAGTGCATACGGTCGATGAATTTATATTGGAAGAAGATCTTTATAACAGTGTGCTGATGGTTTACGGAATTCTGCAGGCTGCGGCAAAATAAAAAATAAAAATACCTGTTATCTAAACGTTGATTATGTTTAAATAACAGGTATTTTTTTATCCCAGCTGCACGCTGAGCTCGACACCGAAAACTTTGGCAAACCAACGGATATGCTGTTTGATCTGATGCATCTCGATGCTGGGTATACCTTCGGCATGTAATGTCAGTACAGCATGTTTTTTTTCGATACGTGGCTGAATGCCGCGTATCTGATTGGTTTGTGAATAATCAAGGCTTTCCGCCAGCGCCAGCAATAAAGATAATTTATTGATAGCCTGCCAGTGATTTTCGTTTAACAATTCTTTGTAGTTTCGATCCCGAAAATAATTTTTGGAGATGCCGTTATGCCAGCCGGCGATAGCGGAAGTTATCAGCTGTTCACGATGTGAAAGCCCGAAAATCTGAGCGTTTTGGATCATATACGCACTGTGCCGGGCGTGGCTGTAGAAGTTGATGGTGATACCGATATCATGCAGCAGAGCCGCTGTTTTCAGCAGCTTTCGATAATCCTTGTCCAGCTTATGTAAATCTTTCCAGGCGTCAAACATAGTCAGTGCAAGCTCGGTGATATGTTTGCTGTGCGTAGTGTCAGGGGTATAGAGAGTTAAAATATTCTGCGTACTGCGATCCAGGATATCGGGCGCGATCAGGGGCATATTTTCGGATTTGGAATAGTAATCGAAAAATAATCCTTCACGTAAACCGCAGCCGGAAATGATCATTTGTTTACAACCGGTTGTTTCCAGTAAACAATTAATGATACCGGCACCGGCTAAAATAATATCGGCACGTTCGCTGCTGAGGCCGGCTATTTTACGGCGCTGTTCTAAAGTTGTGCTGCGCAGCTGGCTGAAAATATCATGGAAAGCCTGTGCTGAAAATTTGTAGTTATGGATTTTTGAAGACGGGTATTTACTGCGCTTCTGCTGCATTTTGCCAAGTGTACGCGCCGTACCGCCGACGCCTATAAGCGGCAGCCTGTTTTGTTTGAGCCAGGGATGCTGTGAAAGACGGCTGAGCAGGAAAAAGCTCATATCGCTGTAAACATTAGGTGACATAGTACCGCGTGTATTGAACATATCGGTAGTGTTTACTGCGCCGAAGGGCAGAGAAACAGACTCAACAATCTGCCTGTTTTTAAAGAGGATCAATTCGGTACTGCCGCCGCCCAGGTCAAAGATAATACCATCTTTAACAGGCAGCGTATTGATAACGCCCAGATAACTGATGTAGGCCTCGGTATTACCTGTAATGATATGCAGGGTAATACCTGTTTCTGCTTCTACAAGACGCGTCAGTTCAGGGCCGTTTGGAGCTGAGCGGATAGCGGCTGTAGCCACGGCAATGGTTTTGTCGGCATTATAAAGCCGGCACATATAAGCGAAGCTTTTCATCGTTTCCAGGGTTGAAGCGAAAGCTTCTTCTGTTAAACGACCGGTTTTATCAAGCTTCTGACTGAGCCGCAATGCTTCTTTTTGATTATAAACCATGTTGTAAGCGCCATTTTTATAAATATGGCTGATTACAAGACGGGCTGAGTTAGAACCGATATCGATGATTGCGATACGCTGCATATTTTTCACTCCCAGTAAATAGAAAACGTTCCTCGATTAAAAAGATATATTTTATATATTACTCACAGATTAAAAAAATCCTGCGTAATTTAAGTGATTTTGTAAAATTTTACGTAAAGAATTGTAAAAAGTAACGTTTGTGCAAGGATTTAGAGGTCTGATGTCGAATTTAATATAAAATGGAGGAGGTTTGTTTGTGAAAAAGAAAAGCTATACAACCTTTGCCGCGATACATCTCGGATCAGAGATGATCAGCATGCAAATAGTTGAATACCGCAATATGAATAAGGTAAAAGTAATCGAACAATGCAACCACAGAGTCAAATTGGGCGAAGAAACTTTTAAAAATAAAATTATCCCTTTCAGTATGGTCAGCGAAATCTGTGAACTGCTGCAGGGCTACAAACGCCTGATGTCCGAATATGGTGTGGAAGAATGCAGTGTGCAGGCAACGACCGCTGTGCGTGAAGCGTTGAACCAGGTGTTTTTGCTGGATCAGATTTATATCAAAACTGGTTTGAAAGTAAAAGTTGTTGATATGCCCCAGGAAATTTATACCAAGTATACGGCGATCAGGCAGACTTTGCGCAGTGAAGGCATTAACGGAAAAGATTATGGTATGCTGCTGATGGATATTTCTTCGGGTGGGTTGGGCATCACTTTTGTTGATGATGAAAAAATTAAATATCAGCAGAATTTTCATGTAGGCATCATCAGGATTAAAGAAAGTTTTAACCGTAATCAGCGTAATGGTATGCAGTTCAATCTGGCGCTGACAGAGTTTCTGGCTAGTACGATGGGGCCTGTGCGTGAAGCTCTGAAGGATGCCAATATCCGCTATTTGATCCTTTCCGGTACGGAAACCGAACTGCTTTTACAGATGTTGGGACTGGATACTCAGGCTAAGGTAACAAGGATTAAAGCCGAGGAGTTTATGGAACTTTTTAATAAGGTCCACAAACTAAATCTGCCGCAGATCATAAAGGTATTCAAGATAAAGGAAAGTGTGGCAGAATTAGTACTGCCGACGATTCTTTTATATGAACAGCTGCTGGCTTTAGTGCCGACAAAAGAGATAATTATTACCGCCGATCGTTTTATCGATGGTATTCAGCTGCTGCATATAGGACCGAAGACAGATAAAGAGTATGCTGCCGAGCTTGAAAAAGAGCAATTAAGCCTGATCCATAATATCGGCGAACATTATAATTATGACGTTAAGCACGCCAAACAGGTAGAACGGCTGGCGCTGGCAATGTTTGATAAATTAAGTAAAAGCCATGGTATGGATGAGCACTGCCGCACTTTAGTGCAGGCTACGGCGCTGCTGCATGATATCGGTAAATATATTTCGATGCGCAGTCATTCGCTTTATACCTATAAGCTTATTATGTCAACGGACATTTTAGGGTTCAGTGATAATGATAAAAAAATCGTGGCGCTGGCAAGCTATTACCATGCCAATCAGCTCTTTGAAAACAAGGCCGGCAGCCCGGAAATGGAAAAAGAACTGACGCCGTTAGTAGCGAAAATAGCTGCTTTAGTGCGTCTAGCTGATGCGATGGACCGCAGTTATCAGCAGAAAATCAAATTTTGCAAAGTCAGCATTAAAGATGGGACGATGTTAATTGAAGCTAAAAGCAAGGTCGATTTGACTTTGGAAGAATGGACTTTCGCTGGTAAAGCGACATTTTTTGAAGAAGTTTACGGCTTGAAAGCAATTTTAGAACGGGTGAGTGAATAGATGAAAAGCATAGATTTGAACAAACCTGAATATTTTTTTAACCGTGAATTGAGTTGGCTGAAATTTAACCTGCGCGTACTGAAGGAAGCTGCAGTCAAAACGACGCCGCTGCTGGAACGCTTGAAGTTTGTTGCGATTACCGCGTCTAATCTGGATGAATTTTTTATGGTGCGTGTGGCCGGACTATGGGATAAGTGGGAAGATGGAATCAATCAGCGCGATGCTTCCGGACTTACAGTCAAGGAACAATTGGATGAAATCAGCGCTTCTGCGCATGAACAGGTCAAGCTCCAGTATAAATATATGCTGTCGATTCTTAAAGAGCTGGAAAGTAATGGTATCAGGATCTGCCGTGTAAGTAAGATCAGTGAAAAAGGACGCGGCTGGCTGGATGAATATTACCGTGAGGTTGTTTATCCGGTTTTGACGCCTATGGCTGTCGATGCTTCCAGACCGTTTCCTTTTTTGGCGAATAAGACACTGAATTTGGCGGTAGAGATCATCAATCAGGACGAAGAGCAAAGCATGGGGTTGGTGCAAGTCCCTTCAGTATTGCCGCGGCTCGTCGAGGGAGATGGTGAAGGCAAGCGGACCTTTGTATTTTTGGAAGATATTATCATTGAAAATTGCCATGATCTTTTTAACGGCTGCCAAATTTTGGATGTAGTGCCGTTTAGACTTACGCGTGACTCTGATCTTGACGTTGATGAAGACGATATAGATAATTTGCTGAAGGAAGTAGAGAAATCTCTGCGTAAACGAAAACGCGGCGCAGCAGTGCGTTTGGAATTAAATAAAACAGCTAATCTGCGTATCAAAAAATTCCTCAGTGACAATCTTGATTTATCAGAACAGGAAATTTTTGAAATTAACGGACCGCTTGATGCGACCTGTTTCTTTAAATTTGCCAGTCTGTCTGGTATGTGGCCGTGGCTCTATGAGCCTTTTGTGCCGCAGCGTCCTTTAGAATTGCCGGATGACAGCGATTTATTTAGCGCTATCAGGAAAAAAGATATTTTACTGCACCATCCCTATGAAAGCTTTGATCCTGTTGTAAAGCTGGTTAGTGATGCCGCCTCAGACCCCAAGGTTCTGGCGATTAAGCAGACTTTATACCGTGTCAGCGGTAATTCACCTATCGTAGCCGCACTGGCGCGTGCTGCTGAGAATGGAAAGCAGGTCACGGTATTAGTAGAGCTTAAGGCACGGTTTGATGAAGAAAATAATATTATCTGGGCCAGACGTCTGGAACAAGCCGGATGCCATGTTATTTACGGACTTGTAGGGCTGAAAACTCATGCTAAGATCATTCTGATCGTACGTAAGGAAGCCGATGGCATTAAACGTTATGTTCATCTTGGTACTGGCAATTATAACGACAATACAGCCAAGCTGTATACAGATATGGGACTTTTAACCGCTAACGATCAGTTTGGCAGCGACGCCTCGGCATTTTTTAATCTGCTGTCAGGTTATTCGCAGCCGCCATTATGGAATAAACTGGTAATGGCGCCTTTAGGGCTGCGCGATAAAATTTATGAGCTTATTGATAATGAAATAGCGCAGGTCAAAGCTGGCAACAAGGGACACATCATTGTAAAAATGAATTCTTTGATCGATCAGCAGGTCATTCAAAAATTATATGAAGCTTCGATCGGAGGCGTACAGGTAGAATTGATTGTACGCGGTATTTGCGGATTGCGTGCCGGAGTGGAAGGGATCAGCGAAAACATCACTGTTCGCAGTATTGTAGGCAGGCAACTGGAGCATAGCCGCATCTTCTGGTTTGCTAACGGCGGGGAACAGCAGCTGTATCTGTCCAGTGCCGATTGGATGCCCAGAAGTCTCAATGATTTTGTGGAACTGTTTTTCCCTGTCGAGAGCGAAGAGCATATTAAGCGTATCAAAGAGATTCTTGACTTGTATCTGCGGGATAATGTCGGTGCGCATATGATGCAGTCTAACGGGACCTACAGACGTGTCACCAATAAAGCAACGCCTGTAAGCGCTCAGAGCTCCTTATATGAGGAAGCGCTTTTGGCGGCCGCTGCTGATAAAATTCCTATGGAAGTAAGACTGCGGCCCATGTACAGCAAAGACAGTAAAGAGTAATTTAATCGCGTAAGTAATACTGCTTATTGTAGAATTTGCTGCGAGTTGCTATAATGTATGCAGAAGTTTTGAGGAGGAAAAAGAATGAGCAAATTTGCTGTAACCTTGAACTATCATGGCAATTATGGCTATGTTGAATATGATAGCGAAAATAAAAAAGCAGAAATTGTTTTAGGCGTTGCTGAAGCAAAAGCCAAAGTAGAAAAATTTTTAGATGAAAAGCTGACTTTGGATGTGCAGGAAGGCGATACGGTCCGGCAATTTGTTACTAAAACACTGGATCCGTTGGAAAACCTTGATAATTTTAAAATTTGCCTGACAAGACTTTGGTTCAATACGGACGTATTGGTGGAATGGAGTATGCCTCCGGGAATGACAGAAAATTTGTGATTGAACGCTTTCTCTATTTGTGTTATAGTAAAAGGGTTCTGAAAACAATAGAACATTTACGTCTTGGTAGCTCAGTAGGATAGAGCGATCGCCTCCTAAGCGATAGGTCGGGGGTTCGATTCCCTTCCAGGACACCAGTAAACACACGCGTTTGCCGATTCGGCAGGCGCGTTTTTTTGTTGGCAAAACTATTATTGGAAAAATGTGGATATGCATTTTAGTACTAAGGATATGAAACTCATGAAATTTTATTTTAGTTCAGATTAATATGGAATAATTGACTTGCAAAGCAGTAGAGAAAAAATAACTGAATAATAATCAAAACAAAAAAGCCCTGCCTTATAAGGCAGGGCTTTTTTGTTTTTTAGCTGTGAGGATATTTAACAATTGGTTTATTTACAATATAA
>OGHI01000806.1_pt1 | contig 15909 bp, 14 predicted proteins | sample 1571501 | NCBI WGS metagenome assembly OGHI01 (sample SAMEA2581962, study PRJEB24529) | metagenome | biome: Human gut stool | place: China | collected 2011
ACGGCGACCACCGAGATCTACACTCTTTCCCTACACGACGCTCTTCCGATCTGTTCCTGTTTTCAGGGGATGATGAGTTGAAGCCGGCTCGCGTGCTTTCCGGTGGTGAGAAGACTCGACTGGCGTTGGCTACTTTGGTGACCAGCCGTGCGAACGTGCTGCTGCTCGACGAACCGACCAACAATCTTGATCCGGCCTCACGAGATGAGATTCTCAAGGCCATCGCCAAGTATGAGGGTGCCATTGTGCTCGTCACCCACGATGAGGGCGCGGTGCAGGCATTGAACCCGGAACGCGTGCTGCTCATGCCCGACGGCGACGAAGACCTATGGAACGATTCCTATCTGGAATTGGTCGCCGAAGAGTAAGCCGAGTAATTCGAGTTTTATTCGGATTGTATTTATGCCGGACGCGAAAACGTCCGGCTTTTTCTTTCCACATGCGTTTCGAGCACGTTCGGTATTTCCGTATTTGTCTTGTGGTCTGCGAACAATCTGTGATTTGCAAGCGGCCCCGACTCATGAATCGCATCTTGCATGCCCATTGAGGGCTTGAGTCGATTCGTTTGCCAGGAAGTCGCCATTGCGATCGTCCGAACCTTTTCGGATTTCGTTATGCGCCCCCTAGCCTTCCGCGCTCCTGTTGGAACATGACGTGCGGAACAGACCAGAGGGGCCGATGCAGCAACACATCGAACGCATAGCGAAAGGAAGTTCCGTGCCACGTAACGGCAAGGAGGGCATTCTCTTCAGTTTCATCATGTCCGCGATCATGATTTATGTGATGGCGGCACTCAATTACGGCGTACGTATCGGTGACGTCGGTGCGGCGGCGTGGAGCTACGCATTGTTCGACTGGCCGTTGGCCTACGTGGTCGGCATGATTTGCGATTTGTGCATCTGCACGCCAAGCTCCCGCGCGATTATGAATACATTCTGCGCGGCAACCGACCGTGCGGTATGGAAAGGCATCACGGTCAAATTCCTCATGGTGGTGCTGATGACCGTATTCGGCGCCATCATGGCATTCGGTTTCACATTCGGCGCGTTCACGGGATTCTGGCGCATGTTCCCCTACAATTTCACCATCGCGTTGCCGATTCAGATGCTGATCGTCGCACCATTGTCCGGCAAGATAGTTCACGCCATCGGCGATGCCGCCGGATGGAACAAGTCCGCGCAACAGCATGTTCCCGCTTTGGATGTCAAGACCGTTGCCGATGTGATGCAGCATGACGTTTACACGGTAGCCTCGGATGCCGAGGTACGTGACGCAGTGCGCATGATGTTGGAAAAGAACATCAGCGGCATGCCTATCGTCGATGACGAACGCCACGTGGTCGGCTTCATCTCCGATAGCGACGTACTGCGCCGCTTCGCACAAGACAACGCGCCGGTTTCCGACATTTCCACGCTGGTCACTGGCATGGCCCGCGGCGAATTCCCGGAACTGTCTCACGCAGAACTGCTTGATATGAACGTCATGGTTATTGCCGCAAAGCCGGCCGTCACCGTGCAATCGGATGCCAATATCGCGCAAGTCTGCCAGATGTTCGGCTATCAACAGTACAAGAAAGTGCCGGTGGTTGAACAAGGCAAGCTCGTGGGCGTCGTCAACCGTGGACGCCTCACCCGCCGTTCCTTCGAAGCATGCCTTGGTACTGCCGAATAGCAATTAAATAATGACTAAATACTGCAATAAGTGGAGGGCGCCGAATCTGTCAATCGACGCCCTCCACTGTTTATCTCATTCCTTATTGCAATCAAACCGAATCATGCGCGATATGCGCAAGCCTTCACCGGCTTCGCTTGGTGAGCGGCTCCCAAGGTTCAAGCTCGACCGGCTGATCGGCCAGTATTTCGCGTGTGGTCTCATCGAGATACTCCTTGCGAATGATCAGTTCGGTAACATAACGGTCGAACCAAGCATCGGACGCCACATAATAGCCATCCTGACCATTATCCTTGCCCCAACTGTTCTCCACCTTCCAACGGTTCGGACGCCCGTCAGCATCCAAATTCACGCCAGTCAACGTCATGGCATGATTGCTTGGGCAATCGCCATACTCCAATCCCTTGGCCTTGTCGAACGTGAATTTCGTACCGAAAAGCTGGTCAACGCGCACGGTATCGCAATCAAAATAGCCATCGCCACGCAACGAGAACTGCATGCAATCACAAGCGAACCAAATCGGATGACCGTCACTGATCTGGTCCACAGCAGCCTTCTTGAACACGTCAAGAGGCACGTTAGCAAACTCCATATCACCCGCTTCCGCCACATTGGCGGAAAAACGAATACGATACCGCTTGCCAAACGGACGACTCTCCATCGGCACATTGCATAGCGTGACCAGATCGTTCACATCCACCGGCACGTACTTCTTATAAAACTCCATCGGAGTGATACCGAATTCACGAATCTGCGGACGCTCATCCTTACCGGTTTTCGCAGCCTTTTCAGACGAACCCTCCCCCGTGGTTTTCTTCTTGCCGTCATCCTTGTCATCGCTCGTACGCGCAAGAAAATCAAAACGCTCCGGAGGCTCACCCAATGCAATCGCACACATGCGATACACCGTAGCCATATCCGCATTCTTCAACGCACGCAACTCATCCAACGACGTTCCAGCTGTATGACGGTCACGCAAATCGGACGCGAACTCACGTAGCTTCGTATTCAAATACTGCTTGAACGCATCCGAACTCTTCGAATTAGCCGACTCCGGATAAGCACTCTTCGGCACCAAACCATACTTGTTCACCAAATCAGCGAACATCTGCCACCAACCACCATCATCGGCCGGACCATAATTAATCGCCTCGAACACACGACTATCCAGCGGCTCATCCAACGTGGCAAGCACATTCTCCAAATACGTGTTCGACTTCTCCATCGCATCCCAGAAAAACAGGTAGGTTTCCGAAAACTCGAAATCCTCCAAATTCCAACGATGCATCAACTCATAACGCAACGTATTAAGCGCCGCAAACATCCAACAACGCCCCGAACTACGCTGATTGGTGATACTCCCCTGCTTCAGCTCGATGGAGAAATCATTCTGCAGCACGCGCTCGCCCTTATAGTCGGTGGCTGCGGCGAGCACACCGGATGATACTGCCGCGTTGGCTGCCACCAGATTGGCGCGGTCAGCGTTGAAGTCTGTGGAATACTGTTTGAGCAGCGCAGGGTCGAGTGCTTTGACGTCACTCATGGTTCATGGTCCTTTCGATATGTTCGATTTCGGATTCTATGTCGCGCAGGCGGCAACGCAGGTCGGATTCCACGTCTACGCCGTCACGTTGCGCTTTGCGGATGATGGCGATGATTTCGTCAGCGTAAGGATGATCGCCATCATGCTGTTCGTCCATTTGACTTGCGCTTGTTGTGAATGCTGTTTCAAGCTGATCGCAATACTGCGATTTGTGTACTCTCGATACGATTTTCGTGGCGCGCGGCAATGCGCCTTGCGCGTGGGAGATGCCTTCGAGCATGGACTTGCGATGCTTTTCTTTCTGTTTCATCGCTTCCCACAGTTTCAACGTATCTTGCGCATTTTCCGGTGCTGGCGCGGAAGCGTCGGTAGCGTCGTCTGATTGGAAGACGTGCGGATGTCGGGTGATGAGCTTGTCGACGAGACGATTGCACACTTCGTCGATGCCGAACGGATCCTGCGCATCCACGGCGCATACTTGCGCTTGGAAAACGGATTGCAGCAGCATGTCGCCGAGTTCTTCACGCATGTTGTCGCGATCGTTCGTTTCCACGGCGTCGATGTATTCGTAGGTTTCTTCCAACAGTGGTTTAAGCAGGCTTGTATTGGTCTGCTCGCCGTCCCAAGGGCATCCGCCTGGTTCGTGCAGAATGCGTACGACCTGCTTGACACGGTCCAACGCGCTAGGCGCATCGCGTACAGGGGCAAGTTTCGAACAGTGTTCGAATTCTTCGGGCAACTGATAATCATCATGTGCGGCTTCAGTCATGCCACTGATTCTTCTCGCATGTGCCGACCATGCGATCGTAACCGTTAATGGGCAGATTCCTCCACCCACTGGAGAATTTGGTGCGCTCATGTGCTCGTCAGCGGGAAGAATCTTCCAGTAGCTGGAAGATTCGGGACGTTCACAGTCACCTCAGCGTGCTGGTGATCTGGTCGACGGTTTCGCCGTCTTTGCGTGCGACGGGCTGGAGGATGGTTTCGTCCTCGGATGCGTAGTAGTAGCCTTCGGCGGTGACTTCGGTATCACCGTTCCATGTGTTGTGGGTGGTGCCGTCCACGCCGGCCCAGCGGAGCGTGCTGGTGCCGGTCACGTTCTCACTGATCGAGCTGCCGTTACGGCTGGTGGTGACCGTGTCCGCCACGTTCTGCGTGTCGCCGGCCTTGGTTGCCTTCGTGGCCACGCTCAGCGTGTAGTTCGGCGGGGCGGGCTGGTATTTGTCGAGCACGATCACGACGATGCTGCGGGTCGAGTCGACATGGCGTTCCATGATCTTGTCGACGCTGTTCGACGGATCATCGCTGAAGCCATCGCCGGTGTGATAAGACTGAGATCCAGCGTAGTTGTAAGTGTTCGGTGCGACGTACTTGTACCAGTTGTCCTTCCATATCTTCGCGTCGTAGACGCCGGACCCGTTCCACACGCTGGTGGTGGACCCGTTGCCGGACGCCGCGCCCACGGCCACGACGCGGCAGTCGCCGTCGCTCTCGCCCGGATGCCTCTGGCGGAAGCCGGCCACGCATTCCGCGTTCGCGTCGCTCAACGCCTTGGCGGCCTTGCCGGCCGAATCGTCCATGGTCACGCCTTTCCAGGCCATGGCGCGGCTCACGCTGTTCAGGTCGGTCGCGGAACCCCACGAGCCCGTCGCGTCGTCCTTGTAGGCCCAGAACTGCGCGGCCGAGCCGCCTCCGCCGGTGCCTCCCTGGTCTCCGCCGCCGCCCGCCCAGGCGGTGCCGGCGGTCAGGCCTCCGGCCAATGTCGCCGTGGCGGCGAGCAGGGCCAGCGTCTTTCGCCTTCCGTTACTGTTCTTGGAACCCAATGTTCCGTCTCCTTTCAGAGATTCATCTGCAGATGTTCACCCCACTCCCGTTGGTGTCGTACAGGAGGACAAATCCCGGCCGAACACTTCACATGCCCGGCCGTCGACAAACGTCGATATCGGATTCGTTTCCGTCATCCACCTGCTATGCAACCACGGTTTCGGGCGTGTCGGGTTGGACATTTTCCCGGAAGGCTGCGGATACGAAAAAGGGACCCCGAAGGGTCCCTTGAGAAGAAGAGTCATCTAAATCAGTGGTGAATCAATCCATCGCTTGAGGACGGAGGGCAGTCTGTCGTGCATCCGAGACCTCCGCTGCTTGGAACGAAGTCCGGCACGCTGCTGGAACCGCCGCCACTCGATGTCGAACCGCCTGAATACGAGGGCGTGTACGACTGTTGCGGCGCCGAATACGACTGCTGCGTCTGGGCCTGTGCGGCGGCCTGTGCGGCGGCCTCCTCCTCGGCCTTGCGCTGCGCCTCCTCGTCCGCCTTCGTCTTCGCCGTCACCGAGTCGTTGACCTTCTTCGACGCGGCCGCGATCTTGTCCGCATCCCTGGCCTTGACTGCCTTGGACAGTTCGTCGCGCGTCGCCGCATCGGCGACCTTGCCGTCCGAATTCTTCAACAACCGTTCCGCATCGGAAACGGTCTTCTCCAGTTTCGAATCGTTCACGGCCTTCACCGCTTCTTCCAAGCTCTTCTCGTGTTTCCCGTACCAGCCGGTGTTCTTTTCAATCAGGCTGGTCTTCGACTCGTAATCCGCCTTCGAATCGGCCACGCAGGCGACCACGTCAGGCTCGTTCGCCTTCAACGCTTCGGCCAACGCATCCACGGTCTTCGCATCCGCCACCTGCTTCACGGTGCTCTGGGAGGCTGTGGCCGCGTCGCCATCCACCAGCCCGGAATACGAGTCCGCCGCCTTGCGGTAGCTTTCCGACGCTTCCACACACGCCTGTCTCGCCTCGGCCAGCTCATGGTTAGCGTAGGTCTTCCAAACGAACCAGCCGCCACCAGCCAGCACAGCCACGGCCGCGACCGAAGCCACGGCGATCACAGCAGGCTTTCTGCTCTTCTTCTTGTTTTCAGTTACATTCTTTGACCCGGCATCGCTTATATTCGGGTTGGAAACTTCAGATAGTTTTCCCTGCATACTTGTGCTTTCGATGAGTTATGTCACATACGTTTTAGGAAAAAGCGGATGGGAATCGTTCGTTCCCATCCGCACATCATTTTCTAGGATTTTATGGCAAAAACCTACTTGGCGTGGCGTGCCATAAGACCGTAACGGCCGTCACCACGACGCTTCAGCATGAGCGTGGCTCCGGCGGTACCGGCGGCCATAATGGTAAACACGGCGGTCTCCATCACGTCCACGCCCGTGTCGCCAAGCTTGGCCTGCGTGGAGGTCTTCACGGCCGCCCTGTTCGCACTGTTCGCACTGTTCGCACTGTCCGGAGTATCAACCGTGATGGTCGTATCCTTCGACGGGGTGACAACCTTGTGGGCCTTGTCGTACGCGTCCTGCGCGGATTCCGCGTCGGACTTCGCCGTGGCCAATGCGGTTTCGGCTGTCTTCAGCGTGGCGTTCACTTCAGCCAGAGCAGCCTGGGCGGCATCCACATCGGCCTGCGCGTCAGCCGCCGACTGGTCGGCATCCTTCTTAGCCGACTGGGCGGCATCCAGTTCGGACTGCGCCGCATTCGTGGCCGGGTCGGAAGCATACGCATCATCCACCTTGGATTGAGCGTCCTGCACATTCTGCTGGGCATTATCATAAGCGGTCTGGGATTCGGATACGGCCGTGTTGGCCTTGTCGAGCGCATCCTTCGTCGGATCGGCCGACTGGGTCTGGCCCACCATCGGATCGGCGGCCGTCTCATCTGCCATGGCGGGCGCGGCCATACCGGCCACCTCGGTCAAGCCTGCGATGGTCGCAACGGCCAGTTTCTTCGGATTCTCCATATTCTCCATTTTCTCCATCCTGTCTCCCGGAGCGTTATGACAGGGGCGCATGCGTCCCCGAATGCACCACCCACCCTACCACTTTAGGGGGGGGGTAAGTGTGTCTCACATCTCGAGATAAACAAACCAATCGCATCTGAGACATACCTCCACCTAGACGCCTTTGCTTCAAGAAAACGGGTTTTACGATCTATTAGATATGGGGGTAATCCATTAGATTAGAGGAATCATACGAAAGGAAATGTAATGAGCTATAGCATTGAGCAGTTCATACTGGATAGCGGCATTACTCGCGCCGAGGTTGATGAGGCTAAAGCTCGGATGTTGGAAAGGATGCATATGTATGGGCTCAAGGAGACGCATAACAAGAAAGCACATGAAAAGGAGGAGCTGGCACTCCGAACTCATCGGAATGCCAGCTCCTCCTGAAAACCGTATCGTCGCCTCATACTCTACGTCTCATAACCATAGGTACACCGCACACCACTACGAGACGATTTTGTGGTCGGCGCGGTAGAGGTCGGGCTCTACGTAGATTTCGAAACGGAACCACGGCAGCGCGGTACGCACGCTTCGTTCGATTTTGTTCACGGTTTCAACATCGTAATCGCGGTCGAGCTTGCTGGTCTGCACCTTGACGCACAGCAGAATGTCATCCTCGGACATATGCACGGTCTGCATATTCAGCAGTCGTTCCACACCAGGCGTTGAAATAACAGCCTGCTCAATCTTCTTGCGCGTATCCGAACCGACGGCCTCACCAATCAACAGCGAACCGGATTTGAACATGAGCAGCAACGATCCCGCAATCAATACAAGACCAACCATCAAACCGCCGAATGCATCAAATATCTCATTATCAAACAGAATCGCAAGACCGATGCCAGCCCCTGCGAATGCCAAGCCGATCAAAGCAAGCGTGTCTTCCATAATGACGGACGCAAGCTCCGCCGACTTGGTACGCCTCCAAAAACGGAACACACCCATATGGGCCACACCCGTGCGCTCCATACGCTCGTTCGCTTCCTTGATGCTTTGATGCAGGCCGTAGCCTTCCAAACAAGCGCTGATAAACACCACGATAAACGCCACCAGCAGTTCCATCTGGTTGGCGTCACGCAGTGCGGGGTCTTCGGCAATGGCGAACAATTTCTTCACCGCCTCCGAAGTGGAGAAGAAACCACCGACGAAAAACAGCAGCGTCGCCACTACGAACGAAGCGAGATATTTGGCGCGGTACAGACCGAACGGATGATCGCCGTCCGTCTTATGCTTGGAGAAGCGACCGCCTGCCATGAGCACGATTTCGTTGGAACAGTCGGCGATGGAATGCACCGATTCGGAAAGCATCGCGGACGATCCGGTAAAGAACGCCGCAGCGAGCTTGGCGATGGCCACACCAATGTTGGCTCCGAGCGCCGCTTTTACGGCCGCTCCTTGATGTTCTGCCTCCTGTTGGCGAATATCGGTCGGATTGCTCGTACTACTGTCGTTGGAATCTTGCGATTCGTTCATTGCCTTTCCATTTCTTTCTGGAGTTAATACAAGACATATTCAATCATACATAGGGTGCTGTCATAGGGTGCCACCCGGATTGACACGCTTGCAGGTTCAGCGAAAAATCACTTCCTTGCACAGCGGATAGCCCCACGCGAACTGACATGCCATAGTCAGGAACTTCACCAACACCGCATTCCATCCGAATGCGGAAGGCAGCCATGCCAGCATGATCGAACCGAACAGGTAATTCCAAACCCACAGCAGCATGAACAAAGCCACGCTACGGCCGAAATTGCTGGACGATTTGAACGTGACATTGCGGTTCATCAGGAAGTTGTACGAAGCCGACAGCACGATGGCCACGCCGTTCGCGATGGCGGATGGTACGGAAAGCACATGCAGCAAGGTGAACGATCCGAATTCCACAATGGTTTGCGTTGCCGACACCAACAGATATTTGCCGAGCGTTTTCGGCTTTTTCGATGATTCCTGATTGGAGGATTTCGGATTATCCGACGTACCACTTTGCGCTGCCATTGCCTGCCGCCCGGTCCCATCACTCATATCACCCCCCCGAATCATATGTCGTTCAATCGCAAAACACTATAATGCGCCCGTCTCATATTCCCGACGTAATCGTGCATTTTTCTGAAGGATTGACTAGTCTTCCCTAGGTATTTTCACTGACAGCACAACAAGGAGCATCCAATGACGTATTCCCAGAACGCGCCGTTCCGCGCCGACGTGGTCGGCTCATACCTGCGTCCGGCAGAACTCAAGCAGGCTCGCGCCGATTTCGCAGCAGGCAAGATTGACGAGGCCGAACTCAAGGCCGTGGAAGATAATGCCATTACCGAACTGGTCGCCAAGCAGAAGGCCGCCGGTCTGCATGTCATCACCGATGGTGAATTCCGTCGCGGCTGGTGGCATTTCGATTTCATGTGGGGCTTCAACGGCGTGGACCATGTCGCAGCCGCCCATCGCGTTGCCTTCCATGACGAGGTCACTCCCGCCGACACTGCCACGGTGACCGGCAAGCTCGACGGACACGATCATCCGTTCGTGGAGCATTTCAAGTTCGTCAAGCAGTTTGAAGATGACAATACCGTTGCTCGCCAAACCATGCCTTCCCCAGCGCAGACCCGTTTCGTGCTTACCGGCAACAAGAACGCCTACCCGTACGACGAGTTCTACAAAGATGACGACGAGCTGACCGCGGATATCGTGGCCGCATACCGTCAGGTCATTGCCGACCTGTATGCCGCCGGCTGCCGTAACGTGCAGTTCGATGACTGCACTTGGACTCGCCTGTGCGACAAGAGCGTGCGTGAGCGTCTCGGCTGGAGCGATGAGGATGCGGCCCGCCTGCAGCAGGAGAATCTTGACGTGATCAACGCAGTGATCGCAGACCAGCCTGATGATTTGGTGATCAACACCCATATCTGCCGTGGTAATTTCCATTCCACGTGGCTGTCGTCCGGCGGTTATGCTCCGGTCGCAGCCAAGCTGTTCGGCGAAGAGAACGTGGACGCCTACTATCTGGAGTTCGACGACGACCGTTCCGGTGACTTCGCGCCACTGGCTGAGGTTTCCGGCGATAAACAGGTTGTGCTTGGCCTCGTCACCTCCAAGAGACCGGAACTTGAAGATCCGGAAGTGATTAAGGCTCGCATCTCCGAAGCGGCCCAGCATGTGCCGCTCGACCGCTTGTGCCTGTCCACCCAGTGCGGTTTTGCCTCCACTGAGGAAGGCAACAAGCTCACTGAGGAGCAGCAGTGGGCCAAGATCGCACTCGTAAGGTCCATCGCCGAAGAAGTCTGGGGCGAATAATCCAAGCCAATGCCCGGTACGACCAGCTTATGACATGGTCGTACCGGGCATTGTGTTATTCGATGATGTGAACGCGGAGCATTGGGCGAAACGTATAATACGGGACAGCAATCGTGAAATCATAACATCGCAGACAGGGAAAGCTATGAGAAAAGTGGCTTTTATTTGCATGCATAATTCATGCCGCAGCCAGATTGCCGAAGCGTTGGGAAAGCATCTACGCGGAACCGATTGTGATTTTTATTCCGCAGGTGTGGAAACCAAGCCGCAGATCAATCAGGATGCCGTACGACTCATGAAAGAGCTTTACGGCATCGACATGGAGAAAACGCAATACTCCAAGCTGATTTCGGATATTCCAAAACCTGACACCGCGATCTCCATGGGCTGCGACGTGGGATGTCCCTATATCGGCAAGGCTTTCGACGATAATTGGAATCTGCCAGATCCAACCGGGCACAACGATGAAGCTTTCATTGACGTCATCCGTCGCATCGAGGAAAACATCATGAAGCTCTAAAGGGTCTTGACCAGCATCCGTTCGAAGCCCACCAAGACCCTTCCAAAGCATTCTAGGTTAGCTTCTAGCACAATCAGCAGGCAGCTAAATTTTGCCAGCGTGATTTGGTAAGAACATTCACGTGCCCGACACGCACCTCGTGCATAAGAGGCACCGGTACCTCATCACACGTGTGATGATAGACAAAACCAACCTTCTCCTGCACCCGCTTCGACTTCAGATTGCCGTCATAATAGCCGCACCAAATCGCACTCATACCAAGATCAACAAAACCATGACGGATAACCTCCTTGGCTGCCTCCGGCATATAACCCCTCCCCCAGAAAGGCTTGCCCAGCCAGTAACCCAACTCACACTCATCATCACGATCCGTCATATCCGTATGACCATTAAGCTTTAACTCAATCGAACCAATGGGGTTATTGCTGCCGCGCTCGCAAATCGCGTAGCATTCCTTGCCATTGAGCACATGACGAATCGTATTGAGACTTTCTTCTTTCGATCGGTGTGCGGGCCAGCCCGCGACAGGCCCGATATCCGGATCTTTCGCATAGGAGTACAAGCTTTCCGCATCTGTTTCCGCCCAAGCCCTCAATGTCAGCCGTTCCGTTTCCAACATGTAGTCGACCTCTTTCACACGCAATGCATTGAACTGAAGTATAGATTAGCCTGCAAGGAGAGTTTGCTGTGAGTTGCGCGGCGGAGGCGTGACGCGGATGGAGGCGATACATGCGAAAGTGACGGCTGGCCTGACTCTCCTGTGGGCTTCGATGAAAGTTACGTCCAGTGCAGGGCGTAGATTCATAGCCAACACGTAAAGCAGGGGGGCTCCCCAACGGAGCTGAGATAGGCGAATGCCTGACCCTTTGAACCTGTTGGTTAACACCATCGTAGGGAGCGAAGAATGAGTGTCGTAGCGCACACGCATTGCCAGCGTCAATTGGCATCCGTAAAAGTCTGCGCAGCAGATGCGTCGACCAAACAGTCTGCATCACGCAATCATCAATCGTGATTCCGTTTTCTATCCCGTATAACCGAGCATACGGGCGCGTCAGCATACCCATTGCCTGCGAAATCAAGTTTTCCCAACCCAAAACATCATAATCAAGGGGGAATCATGAGCAATTATCCATATGCGTCGATGCGAGACAGCTTCGACCTGAGCGCCTATTTTGTGGTAGGACCACAGGATTGCAAAGGCCGACCGATCACCGACGTCATCGATGACGCATTGCGCGGGGGCGCAAGCTTCATCCAACTGCGCGTCAAAGACGCTGACGCGAAGGATCTCACCGACATGGCGCGTGATATCGCGCAAATCATCGAAGACAACAATAAGTCGGATTCCGTGGCATTCGTGATCGACGACCGTGTGGACGTGGTCTGGCAGGCCCGCAGCAAAGGCATCAAGGTTGACGGCGTGCACATCGGACAGACCGATATGGAACCGCGCGAAGCCCGTGCACTGCTTGGCGAAGATGCCATCGTGGGCTTGTCCGCCGAAACGGAAAGCCTGGTCAAACTCATCAACGAATTGCCCGACGGCTGCATCGACTATATCGGTGCGGCACCACTGCATGTTTCCGTCACCAAGCCGGAAGCGTCCGTAGGCGGCAATGACGGTTCCGGTCGCACGCTTGACGAAGAGCAGATCAACACCATTTGTTCAGCCAGTGGTTTTCCGGTAGTGATAGGCGGTGGCGTGACCGCAGATGATATGGAGATGCTGGCGCATTCAAAGGCGGCAGGCTGGTTCGTGGTGTCCGCGATTGCAGGAGCTGATGATCCGGAAGCTGCAACACGCAATATGGTAGCGCGCTGGAAAGCCGTACGTGGCGACACGAAGCACGGGTACGCGCCGCGCGTGAAAGCCCAGAAAACAGCGGAAATCAACACTGACAACACAGCCGACGGCGCATCCGGCGAAAAGAAGTTCACCAATGCGAAGGAAGCCAAGGCCGCCTCCAAGCTTGCCAAGCAACAGCGCGTCGACATTGCCGCACGTGATTCCAAGCAGCGAGACAAAGCACATATTCGCAAAACCACGCCGGTGCATTTCGAAAACGAATTCGGTTCCTACGATCTGCAAGTGCCGTACACTGAAATCAAACTGTCTGACACTCCTGGCGTCGGACCGAACGCACCATTCAAGGATTACAACACCGAAGGTCCGAAATGCGATCCGAAGGAGGGTCTCGCTCCCCTACGTTTGGACTGGATTCTTGACCGTGGAGACGTCGAAGAATATGAAGGACGTCGCCGCAATTTGGAAGATGACGGCAAACGCGCCATCAAACGTGGCAAGGCTTCCAAGGAGTGGCGTGGTCGCCAGCATAAGCCGATGAAGGCCAAGGATCATCCGGTGACGCAAATGTGGTACGCGCGCCACAACATCATCACGCCGGAAATGCGCTATGTGGCGGAGCGCGAGCATTGCAGCGTGGAATTGGTACGCAGCGAACTGGCCGCAGGGCGTGCGGTCATGCCTTGCAATATCAACCATCCCGAAGCTGAACCCATGATCATCGGCTCGAAGTTCCTCACCAAGCTCAACGCCAATATGGGCAATTCGGCGGTCACTTCGTCTATTGACGAGGAGGTGGAGAAGCTCACGTGGGCCACCAAGTGGGGTGCCGACACTGTGATGGATCTGTCTACCGGCAACGACATTCACACCACTCGTGAATGGATTCTGCGCAACTCCCCCGTGCCGATCGGCACCGCGCCAATGTATCAGGCGCTCGAAAAGGTGGAGGATGATGCGTCCAAGCTCAGCTGGGAACTGTTCCGCGACACAGTGATCGAACAGTGCGAGCAAGGCGTGGATTACATGACGATTCACGCCGGTGTGCTGCTGCGTTTCGTGCCGTTGACGGCGAATCGTATGACGGGCATCGTTTCGCGTGGCGGTTCGATCATGGCCGAATGGTGTTTGCAGCATCATCAGGAAAGCTTCCTGTATACGCATTTCGATGAGTTGTGTGAGATCTTCGCCAAGTACGATGTCGCATTCTCACTGGGTGATGGACTTCGTCCGGGATCGCTTGCCGATGCGAACGATGCGGCACAGTTCGCCGAACTGATGACTTTGGGCGAGCTTACGCAGCGCGCATGGGAACACGACGTGCAGGTGATGATCGAAGGACCCGGCCATATTCCGTTCGACACCGTGCGCATGAACATCGAGATGGAAAAGGCGATCTGCAAGGACGCGCCGTTCTATACGCTTGGACCGCTCACCACCGACACCGCTCCCGGCTACGACCACATCACGTCGGCGATCGGCGGTGTGGAAATCGCCCGCTATGGCACTGCCATGCTGTGTTATGTGACGCCGAAGGAACATCTTGGGCTGCCAAATAAGGACGATGTGAAGCAAGGTGTGATCGCATACAAGATCGCCTGCCATGCGGCTGATATCGCCAAGCATCATCCGCATGCCATCGACCGCGACAATGCCATGAGCAAGGCACGTTTCGAATTCCGTTGGCTTGACCAGTTCAACCTGAGCTACGATCCGGACACCGCCATCGCGTTCCATGATGATACTTTGCCGGCCGAGCCTGCGAAGATGGCGCATTTCTGTTCGATGTGCGGTCCGAAGTTCTGCTCCATGGCCATCAGCCAAAACATCCGCAAAAAATTCGGTAATGCCGAAGCACAGGAGAAGCTCGTCGCCGACGCGCAAACCATCGCTGCCGGCATGCAAGAGATGAGCGAGCGCTTCCGCGAGCAGGGCGGCCATCTGTACCAGTAGACCGAACTGTAGTAGGTTGTGACGAACGGGATTGTCTGGTGTGTAGAAAGCCGGGCAATCCCTTTTTGTCGCTTATGCCGATATGGAGCACTCCGATAGGGGCAACTCTTTTGCTTGTGGGCCTGACCCGTCAAGCCGGTCCGCTCCCATTGGGCGAACACCTGACCGGTTTTGTCGAGCACGGTTTGTGGGGTTTCCAACTGTGTGCGATCCTCGTCAAGCTGCAATTGGTTTTTCACGTCCTTGATCTGCGCGATCGGCAGTCCACTATCCAGACAAGAGGGTATAAGCACTCCCCCACGGTCAGTACATGGCTCTAACCTGAATTTATGACTCTTCTTCAGCCGAAATATATTGTGAAAATCGTGGAATGCGGTTCCATGAACGAAGCCTCGCACGAGCTGTACGTGTCACAGCCCGCGTTGAGCTCGTCTGTGAAGGAACTCGAGAATGAGCTTGGCATCGAGATCTTCACCCGCTCGTCGCAAGGCATCGCCTTGACCGTGGACGGAGCGGAATTCCTCACCTACGCGCGCCAGGTGCTCGATCAGGCGTCGCTGCTCGAAGAACGTTACAAGAACGCGAAGCCACGCAAGCAGCTGTGTTCCGTGTCCACACAGCATTACATGTTCGCCGTCGAAGCGTTCGTGGAAATGATCAACTCCATCAAATCCGACGAATACGAGTTCACCATTCGTGAGACGCGCACCAAAGACATCATTAACCAAGTGGCGAACATGCTTTCCGAAATCGGCATCATCTACCTGTCCGATTTCAACAAAGACGTGATTGGCAAGATGTTGCGCGAAAAGCATTTGGAATTCCATCCACTGTCCCGTGCTCCGTTGCATGTGTTCATTTCACGCAACAATCCACTGGCCGGCAAGAAGAAAGTCACGATGGACGACTTGAAGCCGTTCCCGTTCATCCAGTACGAGCAGGGCGAGGAAGGCTCGTTCTACTTCTATGAGGAAGCGGTCTGGCCGGAGTACTCCCCCAAGCAGATCAACGTGACCGACCGTGCGACGATTCTGAACTTCATCATCGGTCTGAACGGCTACACCGTGTGCACCGGCATCGACAACGGCGATCTCAACAATGAGAAAATCGTGACCGTGCCGCTTGACACCGATGAGACCATGCTGGTCGGCTGGATCACGAACGAGCGTGCGAAGCTGTCGAAGGCCGCGGAAAACTATTTGGAGAAGCTCAAGTCGGTGGTGGCCGACCATGGATACAACCTGATCGACTGAATGCACTCATCAACTGGATGCACTCTGATATGAGATTGAAAAGTGCCCC
>OGHI01000851.1_pt1 | contig 14992 bp, 7 predicted proteins | sample 1571501 | NCBI WGS metagenome assembly OGHI01 (sample SAMEA2581962, study PRJEB24529) | metagenome | biome: Human gut stool | place: China | collected 2011
CGGAAGGCACAAGATATACGGTACTGACGCCTATCCGCCTGCGTGAAGACCGCACCTTGCAACAACAACTGGAAATAGACCTGAAACAAGGGTTCAACCGTATCGAAGTGAACGGTGAAATGAAGCGTATTGATGAATATACGCCTGTGGCAGGTGATGAAGTATATCTACTGGTGGACCGTATGGCGGTTGCCAATAGCAAGGACGCCATCAGCCGACTGACCGATTCTGCCGAAACAGCCATGTATGAAGGTGACGGAACCTGTATGCTGCGTTTTTATCTATCAGACGGAACCACAAAGTTACATACTTTCAGCACTAAATTCGAAGCAGACGGTATCATCTTCGAAGAGCCGAATGACCAGATGTTTTCATTCAACTCTCCTATCGGTGCTTGCCCTGTATGTGAAGGATTCGGTAAAGTGATCGGTATTGATGAGCATTTAGTTGTTCCGGATCGTTCCTTATCCGTATATGAAGGTGCTATCGTATGCTGGCGAGGTGAAAAGATGGGTGAATGGAAAGAAGAACTGATTCACAATGCGGATAAATTCGACTTCCCGATTTTCACTCCCTATTATGAGTTGACAGATGCGCAACGCCGTTTACTTTGGGAAGGCAATCAATATTTCCATGGCATCAATGATTTCTTCAAGATGCTGGAAGAGAATCAATATAAGATACAATACCGGGTAATGCTGGCACGTTACCGCGGAAAGACACTTTGCCCGAAATGCCACGGCACTCGCCTGAAACCGGAAGCCGGATATGTCCGGGTGGGTGGAAAAAACATTTCCGAACTGGTAGATTTGCCTATCACAGAACTGAAGGAATTCTTCGATCATTTGGAACTGGACGAGCACGACAGCAACGTATCCCGACGTATCCTGGTTGAAATAAATAGCCGGATTCGTTTTCTAATTGATGTAGGTTTGGGCTATCTGACTTTGAACCGGCTTAGTAATTCTTTATCGGGTGGAGAAAGTCAACGTATCAATCTGGCAACTTCACTGGGAAGTAGCCTTGTTGGTAGCCTTTATATTCTCGACGAGCCAAGTATCGGACTGCATAGTCGTGATACGGACCGTCTGCTCCATGTGTTGCGTCAACTGCAACAATTAGGCAATACGGTAGTAGTGGTAGAGCACGACGAAGAGATCATCCGTGCTGCAGATTACATTATTGATATAGGTCCTAATGCAGGACGTCTGGGTGGAGAGGTTGTTTACCAAGGCGATATGAAGGATTTGAAGAAAGGAAGCAACAGTTACACGGTACGTTATCTTTTGGGAGAAGATGAAATTCCCGTTCCGGAACATCGCCGGCCGTGGAATAATTATATAGAATTGAAAGGCGCACGTGAGAATAACCTGAAAGGAGTAAACGTACGTATCCCACTTAATGTGATGACAGTCGTTACCGGTGTTTCCGGTTCCGGAAAGAGTACATTAGTGAGAGACATTTTCTTCCGGGCATTGAAACGTGAATTGGATGAATGCAGTGACCGTCCGGGAGAGTTCTCCTCAATCGGAGGAAGTTTGCGCGACCTGCGGAATGTAGAATTTGTAGACCAGAACCCTATTGGAAAATCATCACGTTCTAATCCGGTGACTTACATCAAAGCCTACGACGAAATTCGTAAACTGTGGTCTGAACAACCGCTAGCTAAACAAATGGGGTATACTCCCGGATTCTTCAGTTTCAACAGTGAAGGCGGACGTTGCGAAGAATGTAAGGGGGAAGGAACCATCACCGTAGAAATGCAATTTATGGCAGACTTAGTGTTGGAGTGTGAATCTTGTCACGGAAAACGGTTCAAGTCTGATACACTGGAAGTGAAATTCAACGATAAAAGCATCTACGATGTGTTGGAGATGACCGTCAATCAGGCGGTTGAGTTCTTTAACGAACATGGACAAAAGAAAATTGTGAAGAAGTTACTTCCTTTGCAGGACGTAGGACTGGGATATATTAAATTAGGACAGTCGTCTTCCACTCTTTCCGGTGGTGAAAACCAACGTGTCAAACTAGCATTCTATTTGAGCCAGGAGAAAGCCGACCCGACGATGTTTATCTTTGACGAGCCGACTACCGGACTTCATTTCCATGATATTCGCAAACTTCTAGATGCTTTCGACGCACTGATTCGCCGGGGACACAGTATCGTTATCATTGAACATAATATGGATGTCATCAAATGTGCCGATTATGTAATCGATCTCGGACCGGAAGGTGGAGATAAGGGTGGAAACATTGTAGCAGTGGGCACTCCGGAAGAAGTTGCCGCTTGCGGAACAAGTTATACAGGACAGTTCCTGAAAGAAAAACTTTAAATAGATGATAGTTGATAAATGATAGATGATAGTTGGCTGCGCAATATTTGCTGCATGGTAATTCTTACCTATCATTTATCATTTATCATCTATCAACTATCATTTATCAACTATTTAAAAGTAGAATCCGAATCCTATCTTCACACCAAAACGTGAATTATCGGAGTCATCAAAACGCCATTTATAATAAACAGCCGGTTCGATAGTTACTGTTTTGGAAAGAAAGTACGCATATCCGGCTTCAATGCCCAATCCCCAATCATTGTTATGGCTACCACCTTTGTAACGGACACGTTCCCAATCAAAACCACCTCCGAGATAAATCCCCGTTGTATTGAAATAGCAACGCATTCCTGTACCTAATGTATATGTATCCTTCGGTTGCGACCAGTCTGCTCCAAGATTTACCATCAATGCAAAACCATCTGCCAAAAACGTACCGGCTTGCGCACCAATGCCAAACTTGGCATCATCATTTTTACTGTAGGAGAAATCCAATCCTGTCACGGAAGGATTGAGAATCATAGTTCCTTTCTCAAATTGTGCCTGTGCAGTGAAAGAGACTGCCAATAAGCAAAGAGCCAAAGCTAATTTCTTCATAAACTTACTTTTTTAAGTGAATAGATTGTTCGTCTTTTTTGCGACGTTCACGCATTTGCTCCTTTTTCCGAAGCACTAGCCAAAGAAGAAAGACGATGACATAAGAACCCGCCACCGTCAGGATTTTCTCTGTCTGGCTGACTTCCGTATTACGTGGCAACAGATAAGCCGCTGTTACCGAAACATAAATAAGGAATGCAATTGCCACTCCTGTCGATTTTCTTATTTTCTTCATTCTGATAATTTTCTTGTTTTTTGCTTGCTCATCCAGATATAGAACCAAATCACTGCAACGATCACACACGTTATGCCAACGCCATAGGAAACAGTGTGTGAAAGTCCCAATCCTTCGGGAGCAATACATATATAAGTAGAACATACACATGTCATAAACAGTGCCGGTATCAAGGTAATGATATAAGATTTCTTAGATACCACCAAAAAAATCGTTATAGCCCACAGAGTAAACACAGCCAATGTCTGGTTTGCCCAAGCAAAATAACGCCATATCATATTAAATCCGTTTGCATCACGCAAGCTATACAAAAGCAGACCGATAGCAACTACAAACATAGGAATGCAAATGTACAAACGACGGCGCATACTTTTTTGCTCCATCCCCAAAAAGTCCGCCACAATCAGACGGGCAGAACGAAAGGCCGTATCTCCCGAAGTAATCGGAGCGGCAATGACTCCCAAAATAGCAAGCACTCCACCGATTGCCCCTAACCATTCTTTTGTAATAGCATCAACAATAACGGAAGCATTGCTTTCTTCCATTCCATTCTCATGGAAAAAGTAAGTAGCGGCAGCCGCCCAAATCAAAGCAACAATACCTTCTGTAATCATCGCTCCATAAAATACCGGACGACCGTGACGTTCCGAAGTCATACAACGGGCCATCAAAGGACTTTGTGTAGCATGGAAACCGGAGATGGCACCACATGCAATACTCACAAACATAATCGGGAAAATAGGAAGCTCACTCGCTTCGGGATTTGTATTTTGCAAACCATCCCAAAGTTCAGGCAAAGCCGGATGGTTAACGTAAAGCATTACCAAGATACCGACTGCCATAAACAACAGGGCAACCGCAAAGATCGGATAAATCTTACCGATGATTTTATCTACAGGAAGCAAGGTTGCCAGAATATAATAAGCAAACACAACAACGATCCAAAACGTAGTATCCAAATGTTCCGGAGTGAGTTTAGCCAATAGCCCGGCAGGACCTGCTACGAAAACGGAACCTACCAGAATCATTAAAATAACAGTGAATCCTCTCATCACCTGCTTGGTAGTCAGCCCTAAATAACGGCCTATTATTTCCGGCAGGCTTTCACCTCCATTACGCAAAGAAAGCATTCCGGCGAAATAATCATGCACCGCACCGGCAAAAATACTTCCCAACACAATCCACAAGTATGAAGAGCTACCGAATTTCGCTCCCATGATTGCTCCGAAAATAGGACCTAATCCGGCAATATTAAGAAACTGAATCATGAAAATCTTCCAGGTGGGCAATGGAATATAGTCCACTCCATCAGCCTTGGTAAGAGCCGGTGTTTTACGGTCATCAGGACCAAAGACGCGTTCCATCAAGCGTCCGTACGTAAAATAGCCTACTATCAGTGCCAGCAGGCATAGAGTAAATGTAATCATAGCGTGTCTTTTTTTAACTTGGCAAATGTAACATAATCTCACGAAACAGCCCAACAATACCGACACTTTTACTAACTTTGCAGGGATTTAAAACAAAAAATAAAGAATATGCGCCTAACTATTTTCATTCTTTCACTTTTGTTTCCTTTCCTCACAATTGCCGCACAACCCAAACACGAAGTTCGTGCCGCATGGGTCACAGCTGTGTACGGACTGGATTGGCCTCGTACACGTGCAACAACTCCCCAAACAATTCGCAAACAGAAAGAAGAGTTAATAGATATTCTTGATAAGTTGAAGGCTGCCAACTTCAACACTGTCCTATTTCAAACCCGTACACGTGGAGATGTATTATATCCTTCAGCAATCGAACCATTCAATTCAATCTTAACTGGAAAGACAGGAGGAAACCCCGGCTATGATCCACTGGCTTTCGCCGTTGAGGAATGTCATAAACGGGGAATGGAATGTCACGCCTGGATGGTAACTATTCCACTGGGGAATAAGAAACATGTTGCTTCGCTCGGAAGTCAGTCCGTCACCAAGCGGATGAAAGATATCTGCGTCCCTTACAAAAGTGAATATTTCCTCAACCCGGGGCATCCGGCTACGAAAGAGTATTTGATGAAACTGGTACGGGAAGTCGTAAGCGGTTATGATGTGGACGGAGTACATTTTGACTATCTGCGTTATCCGGAGAATGCTCCCCTTTTCCCCGATAAATATGATTTCCGCCGATATAATAAAGGACGTACGCTGGATCAGTGGCGCCGGGATAATATCTCCGAGATTGTACGTTATATATATAAAGGTGTAAAAGCGATGAAGCCTTGGGTAAAGGTAAGTACCTGTCCGGTAGGAAAATACCGGGATACATCACGTTATCCTTCCCGTGGATGGAATGCTTTCTTTACCGTTTACCAGGACCCACAAGGCTGGATGGGAGAAGGGATTATGGACCAGATTTATCCGATGATGTATTTCCAGGGAAACAATTTCTATCCTTTTGCTCTTGACTGGCAGGAACAAAGTAACGGACGACAGGTGGTTCCGGGACTTGGCATTTATTTTCTTCATCCTGATGAGGGTAAATGGACACGTGACGAAATTGATCGTCAGATGAACTTCATCCGCAGTCAGAAAATGGCAGGTGAAGGACATTACCGGGTGAAATATCTTATGGAAAATACACAAGGTATCTACGATGAATTGGCTGAAAATTTCTATGCATATCCGGCTTTACAGCCTCCTATGCCGTGGCTGGACAATGTTCCGCCTACGGCTCCATCCAAACTGAAAACAACGAATATCGACAATGGATATACGGAATTAAAGTGGCAGGCTGCTACTGATAATGATTCGCGTAATCAGCCGATGTATGTTATTTACGCATCAAATGAATATCCGGTAGACATCAGCCGACCGGAAAACATTGTTGCACAGGGTATTCGGGATACAAATTATATCTATGCTCCTATCCTACCCTGGAATACAAAAAAACATTTTGCCGTTACAGCCGTAGACCGTTACGGAAATGAAAGTGCAGCGACGCAGGAGGCACAGAGGGACAAGTAGTAAGAAGCGAGGTGACAGGTAATAACAGCCGTCTCTTTAAGTTATTATTTACAGCCTATTCCCGAGAGCTGTCGCGGAATGGATATGATATACAAAGACCATTCTTTGTCGGCTTCTCTTGCAAAAGATTTTTCATTTTCATTTCTCATGTTCTCATAAAATCAAGCTAATCTACTGTAGATCATTCATATGACACTATGAGAAATAAAACGTAAAATGGCATTTCTCATAGTATTTTCACTATTTTCAGCTAAAAACAGTGCATTTCTCATAGGTTCCAAATCATTTCTCATCTTATTCTCATACTCCTTTCCTTCTTCAGTTTGCTTGGCAACTCTCTATTGTTTATTGCTTTTCTGTGTATCATTCACCGTATACTTATCTGTTTTTCCTTCATCATTTCCGTTTTGTCTTACCGCTATCTGGTTCGTTCCACTCCAGTGAACAGATCTTTGTACTGGAGTGAACGGTTCTTTCCACTGGAGTGCAGCGATCTTTCCACTAGAATGGAACGAATGAGATCCCCCTTATAAAAAACAGTATAACTTAGTGATTCACAAATGATTAATTAGCGCATTTCATACAGATAAGCAATGAACTGTTTACAAGATGCTATTGCGTAGGAATAAGAGAACAGTACACAGACAAAACCATCCGTTTTGTGAATGAGAAATCCGACAGAATACGATGAGAAATACCTAAAACGAGTATGAGAAATGACCTGAATCCTGCGATATTTGCCATAAAACTATGAGAAACACCTATTTAGAAATCATTTCTCATAGACTATCCATCTGATAATCTCTGCTTTATGCGAACATTATGAGAATATGAGAAATGAAAATGAAAAACCTTTTGCAGGAGAAGCTGAAGTTGACAGAAAGACAGGGCAAACGCTCAATAAATGCAACATTATGTTTCTCTCTTTTTTTCGATTGTTTTTATTCCAATGACCTTGTCTCTTGTTTTCTCATCCCATCCACATGCTTTTCTCTTTCCGGCCATTCCCAGTTTAATATCACTCTTCTTTAAAAGCATAAGTGCCAGCTTCTCAATAGCCGAGAAATTAATGGCTGCATTCCCGGTTTTTCTGTCATCATCCTCTCTGAATCCCACATCTAGTACCCAATGTAATTCATTTTCAATAGCCCAATGTGACCTTACGGATTTGAGTATGGTTATTGGATCCGGCTCTAATGAGGATATGTAATATCTGGTTTCTAAAGTTGATTCCTTGTCTTTTATTTTTCTAACGGTATTTATCATAGCCAATGTTTTTATGCCTGTCCACCCTTTGAAGAAATACTGCAGATTTTTAGCGCTTATACATACACATTCCCGGTATTCACTTCTTCCATGTCCTTCATTCTCTTCAAAATACCTTTTGGCATGACATAAATACATTCTCATGTCCTCGCTAAGATTGAGTTCTATTCGTTTCCGAAGTGACTCATGGTTATCTTTTACACATAAAATATAATCAGCCTTGTTTTCAATAATAAGTTGGGTTATTGATTTCTGGCAGCCCATGGCATCAATAGTTATAATACAGTTCTCAATATCAAGCTGTCTGATAAGTTCGGGAATGGCTTTTATCTCGTTGGACTTTTCATCTACTTTCTTTTGCCCAAGGCATAAACCATTAGATACAGCCCAGGCGCTAACCATATACAATTTGCTTCTCATACCGTTACTTGGATTGGAGCACACATGAGGGTTATCACAAACTGCTTTCCCGTCAATGGCTACGACACCGGGTATTCGATGGCAGATATCATCAACCCATAATCTGAAACATTCTTCAAACCATTCGATATCAAGAATTGAAAAGAAGCGGCTGAACGTATCATGAGAGGGGATGGAAGATAAACCGGGGAGACGGTCCTTGAAGTATTGTTCGTGCGTTTTGCCAAAGGATTCGATTTCGTTCCAAGTGTCAGCTCCACAAATCACAGAAACAATGGCAATAAAGACGATCTCGTTAGATTCATAAATCTTGTTCTTTTCGTCACGGACATCGGGAATAATCTCGGAAAATGAATGAATGGTCATAGTTGTAGATATATAATGTAGAATATAGTAGGCAAAGCTAAGGAAATTTTCTGACTAATAGGACAGGCAGGCTAAAGAAGGAGCACAAAGAGAAGAAAGAGAAAGAAAAAAGACCAAAGGAAAAGATTTTTGCAAAATGGGGATGTTACATTTATTGAGCGTTTGCCCTGACAGAAAGATGGGATGTTTAATTCCTAGACCGATCTCTGTCCCAAGTTATTTTTTAAACGTTACATAGTTATTTGGATTTGCGTGGTAACTGCTAAATAACCATAAAGGGCTGACTCCTGCAAATGGAATCAGCCCTATTTTTTTAAGCCTAGCGAATATTTATCGGACAGCAATAATATAAAATCAAAGAGGAATAATAACTTTATGCTCCTTCTGATTTCTAAAAATAACAAACTCTACATTTTTGCGTGTATTCACGTTTTTCAACACCTCTTTCATGTCACCCAAATGATTGACCGGTTTTCCATTTACACTAAGAACAGCATCATTCGGAGCAATAAAATCTCTGACCGGACTTCCTAAAGCATCTACAGAAACGACATAAACTCCCCGTTCCATATCCATACCTGTAGCGGAACGTTCTTCCAATGTATTCAAACTCTTAAACGTTACTCCTTTCCAAAGCATTATTTTAGCAGCATCCAAAGCATTATCCGTCACAAGCGGAACAGGCATTACAGGACTTTCAGCCAACTGTTTCAGATGGGAAGACAACACTCCGAATTTATTCATCGAAAAATTACGGAATCCTCCTTTGATTATGGCTTCCGAATCATCTGCTACATTAAAATTACCTTTCGTAGCATCCATAAACCTGATTGTAGTTACTATAGAATGAACATCTCCACCAAGTTGGCGAGCCGCAAGATATGCCAGGCTGTCTGTAAAGATATTATAGTCTACCTCTCTCCCCCAGCCATACACCCTTATAGGTTTATATTTGGTCATTACAATATTACGTGAAAAGACATCTCCGCTATTTTTAAACCACAAATGTGGGTGTAGAGTATTATTGACGATAATATTATTTTCAACAGTCCGATAAAAACCTTCACGCAATTTAATACCACCATTCAAACAAAGATTATTGTAGATTTGGTAATTACTGGAGCCATCATCCAAATCTATATCCCATCCCCTATCACAACGTAATCGATTATGGCGGATAATGATAGGTTCGACCACATCTGCCAAAATCAATGCCGGGTTTTCATCTGTTATCTGCGTCATTACATTATACTTCGGATGCCAGAAACGGTCACGTCCCCAAGAGTTGATAGTTCCATGATCACCTGTTTCTTTTACAGTATCAAAGATATCATTATGCTCGATAATATGTCCTCCCCATGTGCCTTCACTGATATTAATTCCGGCACGAGGAGTATCATAAATACTGTTATGGCTTATCGTTATATTACGGCACATGGAGAGCTCCACGCCAGCTATCTGCTTTTCAAACAAACCAATAGTGCATATCAGATTATCATAAACCTCACAATAAGCAGGATGATTGTCATTCCGAGGACCTTTTGCATAATCCATTTTATCCAAAGGAACAAACTCACCGTACGTAAAACTCGGTGAACGAACTCCTTCCACATCCCCTACAAAACAAATTGCACTGGCTCCAATAAAAGTCAGATAAGAACCTGTCACTGACGAATAGCGATTATATTTATCAAAAAACACACCATTTCCTCCTACGTTATGGATATAGCAATCATGCAGGTTACATTTCTCCGTTCCCCTGAAAACGACGGCTCCTCCCCGGTATATCGTCCAGTCCGAACGAAGCAGGGGCTCGTAATGTTCCATAAATGTCCGTACCGTTTGCGTTAGTTCAATCCCTTCAATGGTTATATTCTTCACAGGCTTGGATGAAGTTCCCGCAAATTCAATCAAGTTTTTAAGTTGCGGAGTTTCAAACGCCAATTCGGTTATCTTTTCATCAGGTAAAGGATAATAATACAACCAACCTTCCTTTCTATCATAGTACCACTCTCCCGGAGCATCCAGTTCTTCAAAGATATTTTCTACCATCCTGTTTTCATGATGGATTCCCATTGGTCTGTTATTCTGCCAACCACCTTCCAATTGCAACCCTCCCTTTTCATTCTTACCTGTAATACGATAATGAAAATCACCCCAATCATGACTATGCATAGCATGAAGGTAACCTCCTTCCGGATGCTTCCACTTCTTCACTCGTTCCGGATCTGTTGCCAAAGCAGATGTGCCATTAAAGCGAACTGCATTTTCATCGTAATTAGGGTAACGTGCCATAGACCTCAAATCTCCGTTTACGATAAGCATATCCATAGCCGGATTCCCTTTCACAGCAGCCCGCATGATACCATTTTTGTATTTTTCCCATTTCAGATTCAAGCCAACTCCACTCGATATGACAGCTTTCTCTCCGGGATAATTTTTTATTATTAATTCTTTCGCATCATTACCATCATCAGAGGTCAGCACCAAAGGCTTATCTAAAATGTATTTCCCTTCCCTTAAATAAATTGTAGTACAATTCTTATCTGTTCGAGCTTTTTCGACAGCTTCATGAATTAAATGGAAAGGAGCGGTCTTACTGCCATCTCCACCCGATGATGCGTGAGGAGAAACGTAGTATATTGATTGAGCATAAATACTCAAAAATGGTATTGTTGATAGCAAAAGAAGCACTGTTTTTACCCTTTGTGTTTTCATATGATATGATAATTTTGGCTATATGCATAAGCAAAGATAGCTTAAATGAAATACTTAATTAACAAAAAATGAAATTTTAATAACTTTACGTATCATAAAAGAAATGGTATGGGTTTTATATCAAAAATAATCAATCCCATACCATTCCAGTTACCTGAAAAAAGAGTCAATTCATAAATTTACCTCTATATCAAGCTTTTCACCTATGATACAACTATCAAAATAAAGAAAATCTACTTTAATTTATAAGATAAATCGTACTTCCTACCACCTACGGAAACTTCTACAGAAGCACCATCTGCATGAAATGTGCCGGGAGTTGTGTTAGTGTTATCTGTGAATTTGGCACTAATATTCAAGCTTGCACGATCAGTCTCATTCGTAAACGGGTGAATTACAGTAATAAAACGTGCCGCACCTCCCATCGGTTTAGTTATACTCACCCGATACCATTTGCGTTGAAGTGTTTTTTCATTCTGTTTACTGGATGACCAATTAGTATTCCATTTAGGAGTATATCCGACATTTGTTTCAACAAACGTCTTAAACTGCATATTGTTATTATCTCCAAATTTTGTATAAGCACCATACTGAAAGTTTGCACTGTTGTCGTCAATAACAACTTTACCCGCATCACCCAAATTGAAAGTCAAATCAACCGTAGGAGTAGTTTTGCCGGCATCATATCCCTCGTCTACCAAAACAAAAAATGTCTTGTTCACAAAGAATACGGCACGACGATGTGTCAAGTCACCATAAGACTTATTCTCCGTAACAAGCACATCAATATCATCCTTGCTATCTTGCATCAAAAATTTTCCGTTCATATAACCATCAGCAATAGTAGCAGAGTTTTTAGTCATCGTATTATGCATGGTTGTTGCCCGATATGATTTACGCAAAGCATCGCTTGCAGCATCTCCTCCATAAGTAAAGAAACCTGCATCCGGTAAGAAATTACGTCCGTTACGATATAAACTAAAGGTTCCGTTATCCGGCTGACAGTGTACATAATTCTTAGGATTATTATTATTCTTCAAAACCATCATTGTTGCATCCGGTGCCCAGTTGCTACGCAACATATAATAGCCTCCATCCTTATAAAGCTGAATTAATTCCTTAGGTTGCTCTCCCTGTCTCCCTTCGGTTGCCATCCATTCGATTTCTTTATCATCAGGGAACATAGCCATATATCTACGGAAATTACCCAACAATACACTTTTAGTCCATGAACTGGCTCCAGTATCATTAAAATTATCAAAGGAATAATCAGGATAAGTAATATCCATCACAAAACGAGCCGCTTTCTTCAATAATCCGACATAATTAGTTGGGAAATACCCGACCTTATTATTAACTTGCGCCATATTATAAAGCTTATTACAAGCATAAACAGCCTCTATATGATAGCCCGGAGTCAATTCTACATGTACTCCATCATTCAGGAATTGTGATTGTACCTGTTCAGTGATTTTCGCTGTACCTTCATTCAACCATTCTCCTGCTTTCTGAAATTCCGGCATTAATATTCCGGCAGAAACGACACTCTCCACTTGGGTAATAAGAATATTAGTTTCTTTATAATAATTCTTACGGATACATTCCACTCCATCCGACAATGCAACCAAAAATGTAGAAAGCCATTCAGGAGTGAAATTCTCCGATTGAATAAAATAAGACATCATATCGAGTTGCGCCTGTATTCTATGAGCAGGTTGAAGTCCATACCACTCCACATTCTTTTCTTTATCCACTTTCCCTTCAGGACAAGGAAATGTTTTCAGCCAGTCACCATACACTTCTATCCATGATTTGACATATTTCTCATCATGAGTAACCACGTACGCATTAGCCTGATGTATCATCCACTGATGACGATGCAACTGATAAACAAACTCAGCATCTCCCTTATACTTGTCAGGAACATAATTCCAGTTTATTTCATCATCCTGTTTAAATAGTACATACGTTTCTTTCCCTGCTGCATCTTTAGACTCATATTTATCTTTTATATAGAAACGATATTCCAAAGCCTGATCAGCTATATTTTTATTGAAATCACCAATAGAGGTCTGATTCAGATTTATATTAGGATTGATAACATCCTCCCTATTCCGATAGTATTCCAACAATTCAGAAGTAGCCGAGCTATAATCTTTCTTTTCACAATATGCTTTCACATTTTCCAAACCTGGATAATCAAGATTGATTACTTCAAAAAGTCTCGGAACCAATGCGTCACCTCCAGCATTATTTTCTTCCTTTACATGATTCTCAAAGAAAATAATCTTATCATCATTGCATGCGGTCATTAACAGCCCCAGCAAAACAAACAAACTAAATATTTTTGAATTCATACGATCTCTATTTGAATTAATTACCATTATTCCATCCTGGGTTTTGCCCCAAATCCGGATTCATATAAATTTCATTTTGAGGATAAGGGAACAAATACATCTTATCGTCCCAGTACATTTTCTGTAACAGCACCTTTTGATAAGACAGAGAAGTACCGTTCTTTGTTATCTTTACTCCATAAAGATTTCTTACTTCATCCAAACCTGCTATCTTCCAACGACGAATATCATAAAAACGATGTCCCTCAAAAGCCAATTCAATGCGACGTTCATAGCGAACCTTGGCCGTAAATTCCTCTCCGTTCGCATCTATGTGTTTCATATCAGCGCAATCACGAACCATATTCAAAACTTGACGTGCCGTCAATGGACATCCTTCTGCTGTTTCATCCGGACCTTTCCACTCATTCATAGCTTCTGCATAATTCAATAATATTTCAGCATAACGGAACAAAACATAATGATGATGCAATTTATTCGGTTTGTCCGGATCAAGTGATACAGACGGATTCATATACTTACGCAGATAATAACCAGTTTTCGTGGAACCGTCCAATACCTTGTTTTTACCACCTTCAAAAGTTTCCACCTTTTGTTTCTGCCACATAGAACCATTAGTCAGTACATTTAAATACAAACGGGGATCACGGGTCTGCTTATTAGCAGCATCATAATACATATTCGCCACATGGGTCGAATTATTCCAATCGAATGGAGTTCCATCCTTCATTTCATAAGCATCTACTAAATTCTGCGTAGGAGTATTTCCACCTTCTGCACCTTCATATCCCATCGGTTCATTTCTCGATTCAAAATCACTGGTAGTCGCAGTGGCACGGCGTTCAAAAATTAACTGCTTAGATTTCAAAATCTCATTGCCACCTAAATCCGAATACAAAGGGTCAGCTGCAATTTTAGGCAATTGATATTTATTCATGTTAATAACCTCATAAGCTGCTTTAGCTGCCGCTTCCCACTTTTTCAATTCATGACCGGGATTATGTAATTCACTCGCTGCATACAGCAAAGCTCTTGATTTTAAAGCCAATGCCGCACCTTTGGTCACCCGACCTGTCTCTCCCCTGACAGCATCTTCCGGCAGCCCGCCTTCCCGGGTAATCTCCGTACATTCTTTTGCTATGAAATCTACTACCTCCGCAAACGAAGTCTTGCGCACAGAATTAATATCTTCCTGCGTATAAGTACGTGTTATCAAAGGAATATCTCCATAGCGCTTAGCCAATTCAAATAAATAAAACGCACGTAAGAAACGTACCTCCAAAGAGAATTTGGAAGCTTTTTCTATTATTTCATCATAATCTTCATTATACTGAAAACGTTCAAGCACTTTCGGATCAAAATTTTCCAAGAATAAATTAGCACTACGAATTCCATCCCAAAAGCTCCAACCATCATCAACACGTTTTAGCGGACTCCATATTCCATTGGCTATATAATAAATACTATTATTCTCCCAAGTATAGACAGCATTATCCGTAGCAGATTCCATCATCGCATCATTCACTCTCCCAAAATCAGTTGGCAAGAAACTATATACATAAGCTACTGATGAGTTCATGTTATTAAAATAGCTGTAGGCTTCTTCCTTAGTTTTTCCGCTAGTTTCATCGTAATCAAGAAAATCACATCCGTCCAATAAAAACAGAGCGAAAGCCGCTACTACATAGTTCTTTA
>OGHI01000866.1_pt1 | contig 14792 bp, 10 predicted proteins | sample 1571501 | NCBI WGS metagenome assembly OGHI01 (sample SAMEA2581962, study PRJEB24529) | metagenome | biome: Human gut stool | place: China | collected 2011
TATTACCTCCACATTTGGCTCCGATTCAGGTAGTAATCGTTCCTATCTATAAGAACGACGAGCAACTGAAACAAATCGACGCGAAAGTGGAAGGCATTGTTGCCAAACTGAAAGCACTGGGCATTTCTGTGAAATATGACAATGCGGACAACAAACGTCCGGGCTTCAAATTCGCAGATTATGAATTGAAAGGTGTCCCTGTTCGTCTGGTGATGGGAGGACGTGACCTCGAAAACAATACAATGGAAGTAATGCGCCGTGATACACTGGAAAAAGAAACTGTGACTTGCGATGGCATCGAAACATACGTTCAAAAACTGCTCGAAGAAATTCAGGCAAATATCTACAAAAAAGCATTGGATTACCGCAATTCTAAAATCACGACAGTAGATACTTACGAAGAATTTAAAGAGAAAATCGAAGAAGGCGGCTTTATCCTGGCTCATTGGGACGGAACAACCGAGACTGAAGAAAAGATTAAAGAGGATACAAAAGCAACGATTCGTTGTATCCCATTCGATTCGTACGTTGAAGGTGATAAAGAACCGGGAAAATGTATGGTAACGGGCAAACCTTCTGCTTGCCGTGTCGTTTTTGCACGTTCTTATTAAAAACACATATCTATTTCAATAGTAAAAGAGTCAGATTTTCAAAATTGAGAATCTGACTCTTTTTTTATCCATTTCAGTTTTATTTCAGAAATATCCCTTTTCTTTGTAGACAGTAATAAAGAAAGGAGAAGATTTTATGAAGATATTAATTGTAGAAGATGAACCCTCTTTAAGAGAATTGATCCAACGTTCGTTGGAAAAAGAACGTTATGTCGTAGAAACGGCCGGAGACTTCAACAGTGCATTATACAAAATAGAAGATTACGACTATGATTGTGTCTTACTGGATATTATGCTGCCGGACGGGAGCGGTCTTGACCTTCTCGAACGTTTGAAAGCTCTCCACAAACGGGAAAATGTGATTATTATCTCTGCCAAAGATTCGCTGGAAGACAAAGTACTGGGACTGGAATTAGGAGCTGACGATTATTTGCCGAAACCATTTCATCTGGCAGAATTAAATGCACGGATCAAAAGTGTGATCCGTCGGAATCAACATGATGGAGAAATCTATATCCGTCAGGGAAATGTAAGGATAGAACCCGACAAATACCGGGTGTTTGTCAACGAACAGGAGCTGGAACTGAACAGAAAAGAATATGATATCCTGCTTTATTTCATAAATCGTCCCGGCCGTCTGGTCAATAAAAACACACTGGCAGAATCGGTATGGGGAGACCACATCGATCAAGTGGATAACTTTGACTTCATTTATGCACAAATCAAAAATCTTCGCAAAAAATTGAAGGATGCAGAAGCAAATATTGAAATCAAGGCCGTTTATGGATTCGGCTATAAACTGATTGTAGAATAATCGAAACCAGAAAGGATCATCCATGAAACTTATATATTATATCATTTTTCGCATCACCCTCGCCCTGACCCTTATCCTAACTGTCTGGGCAGTCTTTTTCTATGTTACAATGATTGACGAAGTCAACGATGAAGTGGATGATTCACTGGAAGACTATTCGGAAACAATCATTATCCGCGCATTGGCAGGAGAGGAGCTTCCCTCCAAAAATAATGGTTCCAATAATCAATATTATCTGAAAGAAATAACCAAAGAATATGCAAAGAGCCGGGAAGATATCCAATATAAAGACTCCATGGTATACATTGTAGAAAAAGAGGAAACAGAACCGGCACGTATTCTGACCACTATCTTTAAAGATGACGAAGACCGTTATTACGAATTGACCGTATCCACTCCCAGCATCGAAAAAGATGATTTGAAAAGTGCGATTCAAGTCTGGATTATTTTCCTGTATGTAGCTCTGTTACTTTGTATCATCATCATATCCGTATGGGTATTTTATCGTAATATGCGACCGCTGTATATACTACTTCATTGGTTGGACAGCTATCAGACCGGAAAGAAAAACAAACCTCTGAAAAACGATACACGGATCACGGAATTCCGCAAACTGAATGATGCGGCCACCCGTTACGTAGAGCGGACAGAACAAATGTTCGAACAGCAGAAGCAGTTCATTGGAAACGCCTCACATGAAATTCAGACACCGCTTGCCATCTGCCGCAATCGGTTGGAAATGCTGATGGAAGACGATTCTTTGTCCGAGAAACAGCTTGAAGAGTTGATGAAAACCCATCAGACACTAGAATATATCACCAAACTAAACAAATCCCTATTGCTACTATCAAAAATAGATAACGGTCAGTTCACTGACACCAAAGAGGTAGACTTAAACGTACTCCTCAGGCAATATCTGGAAGACTATAAAGAAGTCTACAGCTACAAGAACATAGAAGTAAGTATAACAGAACAGGCTAATTTCCATATAACCATGAACGAATCTCTGGCTATTGCTTTACTAACAAACCTGTTAAAGAACGCGTTTGTACATAACGTAGACGAAGGACATATCCGGATTATCATAACCAAACATAGCATCACCTTCCGAAATTCCGGAGAGAAGCAACCACTGGATGAGACTCACATCTTTGAACGTTTCTATCAAGGACACAAAAAAGAAGGATCTACTGGATTAGGACTGGCAATAACCGATTCCATCTGCCGTCTGCAACAGTTGAACTTGCGATATTACTTCGAACAAGGAGAACATTGTTTCGAAATCTCCAACAAGAACTAGAAGTAAAACAATTAATAAAACATCTGCCATCCAGAGCAAGACAATGTGCTGGATGGCAGAATTAATATGGTACTACCTAAGATTACACCTTATGACAATACCTGATTTGGACTCCGCATATATGATTATCGGGATCGGATTTCCCTTCTCATAAACATAATATATGAGATTGCAAAACAGATAACAGTCGCTGCAATCAGCCCCGTGAGCTGTGGCCAAACAACAAGCAGACTCTGTCCCAACGGCAGCGGACTCGGAATAGCCCCTTGTACCTGTTCCATCGTAAGCGGTCCGATACTTCTGACGGAAGGCATCAGCAGCGTTGTAGTAGCTTCATTAAACAATTCACTGGGTGCCAGACGCATTAATCCAAGAATAAATTTCTGATAACTGATAATCTGATAAGGAGACGCCATCTGCGACGGACTTAATCCCTTTGCCACCAAATTGACAATCATCGTATAGAATACGCTGAAAAACAGCCAAACGGCTACGGAAGCCAGCGCAGAAGTAGCAGCCTGACGGAAACGGAGTGAGAATAAGATGGCCAAGTTCAACCAAAAGGCTACATAAAAGATACTCGTTATAAGAAAGAAAACGATTCTCCAGAATTCTTCAGCCGTAGGAGGAATGCCAATGGCAATCAATCCGAATCCCATCACCAAAAAGCCCAGTACAAACAGCATAATACCTATCACGATCAAAGCAGCCACAAACTTCGCATTAATGATACAATCACGATGAATGGGCTGAGACAGCATACGGCTCAATGTCCCCTTATTCTGCTCCGAATTGACAGCATCGAATCCCAAAGCAATTCCCAACAAAGGACCTAAAAAGTTAATAAACAGCACAAAAGAGGGGAGAGTCCCGTCCGAAGCTGTAAATAACTTCAAGAAGAGGAACGAACTGTCCGGATCATCCGGTTTGATAGCCGCACCGATATTAGTAAGCGCCGTGTATAGCGATCCCATACAAGTAAGTGCTATGATACCGATCAGAATAAGAAAACGCCAGCTTTTGACATGATCGGATATTTCCTTATGTACGATAACCCAAAAAGGATGATTGACTTTACTCATGCCCTTCGCCTCCTTCCTCAAAATAATGGTTATAAATATCAGACAATTCCTGTTTCTTTTCTTTCAGCTCTGCCATATCAATCAGAGCAAGTATTTTGCCGTTACTGAACAATCCTACTCTGTCACATACTTTCTGTGCCTGGTCCAGATGGTGGGAAGAAAACAAAACCGTCAGCCCTTCCTCTTTGCTCAGCCAGCGAATCAGTTCAATAAACTCCTGAACACCCGCAGGGTCAATTCCCGAAGTCGGCTCATCTAGAATAATGATTTCGGGATTCTTAATAAGCACATCGGCCAGACCAAGACGTTGTCTCATACCGCGGGAATACTTTCCGGTTTTCTTTTTCAGCTGATCTTCAAGCCCTACGCGCTTCATCAGCTCCAGTGCTTTTACTTTCGCCTCCTTGTCAGGGATACCGTTCAGCCGTGCCGTATACATCAGATTTTCCAGACCTGTCATGTCATCATAGAATCCCACATCTTCGGGCAGATAGCCGATTTTCCTTTTCACTTCAATAGGATGAGTGGTAGAATTAATTCCACAAATCTCGACAATTCCCGATGTGGGCTCCGTTAATCCCAGCATCATCAAAATAGTAGTTGACTTTCCGGCACCGTTCGGACCCAGCAAACCGAAGATTTCTCCTTTCCGGATACTCAGGCGAATATGATCTACAGCAGTAAATTTACCGTATTGTTTGGTTAATTCGGTAAGTACGATCACTTGTTCGCCCATAATTTACCTCCTTCCATATTTACGGAACAGATAGTAGACAACACCGATAGTAGCCAGAATAATCAGAACACCTACCCATCCCCAAATCATCGGAGTCTTTACGGCAATTCTGAATTGTGCATCTGCATTCACTTCCGGAGTTTTGGCCATCATCGTAGTTACATAATCACCCGGAAGCGCTTTCTTAGATGCTTTCAAGATGGCTACAACAGTAGCCGTTTCTCCGGCTTTCAGCATTTCTATCTTTGACGGTTCGAAAGCTACATCCCAGTCAAACGGCTTGTTGGCAGACAGTTGGATATCTTTCAATAAAGAAGAACCTGTATTTTTAATTTCCAGTTCGATTCGTTTGGTATCACCGGCAGTCACATCAGAACTTAATAATCCTCTCGGGGTGGTCAGTTCCATCTGATAAGAACCGGTGACAACTACTTCCAGTTCCAGTTCGGCCGAAGTATTGCCTGTAGCGGCACGTACGGGAATTTTATAACTGCCAGCTTCCACATTGGCAGGAGGAGTGATGTCTATACTTACATTCTGGCTACTGTTGGCTTCTACTTGTGCGGAAGTTGCCTGCTTATAATTAGGTTTGAAAATAACATTCCAGCCTCTGGGTGCTTTAGCCATCAACGCATATAGTTGCTGATCGGCAGTCTGATTCTTCAATGTGGCATTAAAAGTGAAAGTTGATTTGGAATTTCCCTGCATATTGGGCTGGTCGGTGGTAAACTCCGTCTGATAAGTACCTTGTTGTGCCACAACGACATTCAAAGGGAGTTGCGTTTCTCCGGCAGACACTACAAAATGGTAGCTGCCTCTGCTTACTTTTAAAGGAACATCTACTTTTAAATTAAAAGTCTTCTTTTCTTTAGGGAGTACGGCCAACTGACTGAGATTCCAACCACCGGATTTCATTTCATGTTTCCAGCTGCTTGATAGGCCACTGACGGAAAGATTGGCATTCACCAACTTGTCTGTGTTGTTAATCAGGTCGATGCTGTAGTCAATAGACGCCCCCGGTGAAACGGAGATTTTAGTGTAAGGTGTGTACAAAATCACGCTTTTAGGTATAGAGTCGTTAGCGTGTGTGTTACTCATGGGGAGTATTCCCAGCAAAACAGTTAATAATAAAAAACAATTTGTTCTCATAGTCATACGAAAGTTCTTATGGTTGATTTAATATGAATATTGTCAAATTTGTGCCTGCAAAAATAAGCGATGAATTTATTAGTTGCTGTTAAAAGAAACAAAAGAATACAATAAGAAAGATTTCCTTTGTTTTTTTCGGATTTTGCCCAAAATTCCCAAATCTTTTCAGATTCTCCTCTCATCTTTGCATTATAAATTAAATGATAACAGTAAAACCAATTAAAAAAACAATGATTATGAAAAAGTTAGTATTCTTATTAGTATGCTTGTTCACTTTACAGACAGTAGCACGTGCAGATGACGATAAACCTATCCAGGTGACTCAAATGCCACAATTAGCACAACAGTTTATCAAACAGCATTTCTCTGACAGCAAAGTGGCACTGGCAAAAATGGAAAGTGACTTCCTTTACAAAAGCTATGAAGTGATTTTTACGAATGGTAACAAAGTGGAATTTGACAAGAAGGGAAACTGGGAGGAAGTAGATTGCAAGCACACCTCCGTACCTGTTGCCATTATTCCTGCCGCCATCCAGAAATATGTAACAACTAATTATCCGGATGCAAAAGTGCTGAAGATAGAACGTGATAAAAAAGATTACGAAGTAAAACTATCCAACCGTACAGAACTGAAATTTGACCTGAAGTTTAATCTGATTGATATTGATAATTAACTTTCTTAAAATCTATGACAACAATGAAACTCAAAATTTATACACTACTGATAGCATTCTGTGCAGCATGGAGCCTGCACAGCTGCGATAACGATGACGATGAATCAATCGCTGTTCCTACCGCATTGCAAGAAGCATTCTCGACCAAGTATCCTAACGTCAAGAACGTAAAGTGGGAAACAAAGGCAGGATATTATGTAGCGGACTTCTATGATGGATATGAGGCATCCGCATGGTTCACAACGGATGGCAACTGGCATATGACTGAAACGGATATCCCGTACACCGCATTGCCCGATCCGGTAAAGAGTGCATTCGAAGCAAGTGACTATAAGACATGGAGAAGAGACGATGTGGATAAACTCGAGCGGCAAGGCATCGAAACAGTCTACGTTATTGAGGTGGAAAACCAGAATCAGGAAGTCGATCTGTATTATTCTGTTGATGGAGTGCTGATTAAAAGCATTGCAGACACAGACGATCATGAAAACGAGCACCTTCCGACCACTCAACTGCCCGCTGCCATGAAGACTTTCATTGATGGGAAATATGCAGGAGCAAGAATCGTGGAAGTAGACGTGGAAGATGACAAAAACGACTGGGATTTTGGATTTACGGAAGTAGATATCATCCATTTCGACAGTGGCCTGAACCGCAACGTTTCAAAAGAAGTACTATTTGATAAAGGCGGAGAGTGGTATTCTACCTCATGGGAGGTACGGAGAAACGAACTGCCCGCCGCAGTGACCAATACCATCAGCGTTGAGTATGCAGGGTATCAGATGGATGATGCCGAATACTTTGAGATGGCAACAGGAACATCCTATTATCAAATTGAACTGGAAGGAAATAATTCTCCGGATATAGATATTAAAGTAACCACAGACGGTACGATTCTCAAATAAAATAAAATAGTGACACTATCGGTTATGGTATAGTGTCACTATTTATTTTTATTCCTGTGCCCGCTTTCTCTTTAGCTCCGACTTAGCTTTATCATCGGCAATGCTGTCTGTCTGCTGCTGTTGCACCTTTTCGGCTTCTTCACGTTTCCGCTTGCTGCGCAGTTTCCATTTATTCCAGAAGAAAAGGTCACTCCATTTATTGAAATCCTTCTTATACATGATACCGACTCCCTGCGTAGTAAGGTTTGTCTTTGTGTAGTAACGGTCATTTGTTTCATTATAAGCCTTCAGACGAATATCTCCCGAACGGTTGATCAGCCATTCAGCTTCGAAGTCGCCTATAAAGTTGGTATTCGCCATCGGATTGTCCCGATAGCCGAAATTACCATTAACCAACAGGCGGTTGTTCAGCAACTGACCGGACAGGATACCTTCTACTTCCATATCCGTCCATCCCTTATCACCCGTGCTCAGATTGGTACCGATATTCCAGTTATTAGTCTCAAAAACCTGAGACAAGGCATTATTCAACTGACCGGACAGGGTAGAAGAGAGTACCGATGACATCACGTTCGAGTTCTGATTGTTCCGTGCAGCATCTTCCGTATAGAACTTACCGATACCCAGCAGATAAAGAATCTGCATATTCATCTGCTCTTCCGTACTGATATAATTGCGCACCAACGTCTGAATTTCATCTCTTTCATTCGGAAGCTCGATACCCAGCTTAATGGTCGGCCGCAGTAAAATTCCGCTCAGATTCATGATACAGTTTACCCGTACATTAGTCTGCTGGGCAATGGAGGAAACATCCGGATTCAAGTCGTTCAATGAAGCGGAATTCACCGTGTATGAAGCCTGAATATCCATATTCGCATCCAAAGGAGCACCGTTGAAAGTAATCGTACTTCCATCTTTGATGATAAAATCTTTGCGAATCACTTCCTGCAAACTGAACTTATATATTCCCTGACTGATCCGGTAATTACCGAACATCTTCACATCCCCTTTATTATAAAACTCCGTGCGTATGTTTCCTGTTCCCTTCGCACTGATGTAGTCTCCGGCTATAGGGTCCATAATAATTTTCATGGTGGCATCGGGTGTAGCATCTACTAGAATATTCAAACGAATATCTGTCTGATGCTCTTCTTCGTCCGCCTGACGCTTCTGTTGCATCTGCTCAAAATAGGAATTTACCCGAATGGAATCCTGAATGTTTCGACGGGGCGTTTTATCTACAAACTTTATAAACTGGGTGCTGGCAGCCGACGCCACATTTCCGTTGATATAGGTGAATACCGTATTCCGGTTGGTCGTCATGGCGAGATTTACGTCCAGTCCCTGTATCGCATTCCCTGCAAGCAACGCATTTCCCGTAGCATATACCGTTCCAAAGAATGGCATATCCGTCGATTCCTTCGTATTCATCAAGAGCATATTATTAGCCTGTATCTCAAAACGGTAATTTATATTCTTGAAATGCTGGAAACGCAGATACCCGTTCAAGGTTCCCGAATGCCCTTCCATATCGGCAATATGCATATTATTGAATTTCAATCCGGTAGGAGCCAAATGAATCGTATCTCTAACGGCAAAGTGGGTATTCAGAATATCAAACTTCATGGAAGCATCCGTCATAACAGCCCCATCCAGATTCAATCCCTTGAACTTTCCGTAAAAATGTACTTTTCCTGTTCCCCGTCCTTTTATATCCTGTGCTATTGATTTCATATAAAATTCGAGGAACTTCAAGTTCAGTTCATGGGCATCGATATTCAGATCGAGTCCGCTTTCCGGTTTCAACGGGTAGATCATACCGATGACTCGCGATGGTGACGGTGATATATCCTGAATGGAAGCATCCAGATAGATTCCTCTTTTCTCATTATCCCAGGCGCCATATACGTTCAAATCACCTAAACGGCCCTGATTGAGCGAGAAGTTCTTGACGAAGAGGCGGGTATTCATCACAGGTTTCTTGAACACGCTGCTGGCATATGCTGTTCCCGTAGCATCTCCTTCAAAGTTTACGTCATCGGATATGTTTGCAATATCAAATACGTATCCCATATTAATGTCTTTCAGGTCCACTTTTACGGTATCTGCCGGATTGTCGGAAAGCCGCCCATTGATACGCACATAACGGTCATGATGGCTGAAATAGAAATTATTCACATCCACCTTGCCCGAGTCCACCACTACCTGCGAAGGATGTATCTGCCAAAGTGTATCATTCAAGATAACGTCTGTCTGTTTCACATCCACCATCGCTTTCAGCAAAGGCTTTTCACCTGCTGTACGCAGGAATTGTGCAACAGCCGCCAACTTTCCGCTATAAGTTGCTATGGCATTATTTCCCCAGTTCAGAGTCGTGCTGACTTTATCTTCTTTGGCCTGTGCTTCCAGAGAAAGATTCACGGCTCCATTCTTTTTCAGACTGGTCAGCCGCACCTTCGCACTGATATGGTCCGAAGGATTCTCGCACAAGATCATACCCGACTCGATAAAGTTGTTTTTATATTGCAGGCGGGGGAAGTAGCCTTCCACACGTAGCCGCTGCAAGGCATCATTAAAATACCCTTTCAACGTAGAATGTGTATATACAGTCAACGGAACATCAAATATCGTAGATAAAATGTCCGTATTATATATATGTACATCAAACGCAAAATTATTGTTCGTCTCTATCGGTTTCTTCGGAGGCAATATCAAAGACGGCACATACCGACGCATGATATTGAAAATACTTGCCGGTAAAGTATGGTACTGGAATTTTCCCGCTATGTTTGCCGTCAGAAATTCAGAAGTCAGTTTAAGCTGATTTTCATTATCCTGCCGGGTAGCCCGTACATTCATGTTCTTCATGAAATATTCCTTGTCCGGTGCCCTGAACTCCAGACTGTCCACATTGATTTCTCCAATCATCTCGTCAATGGAACCTCCGGTAAAATTAGCTTTTACCTTCAGAGAGAACTCCGCATCCTGGTAATCAGGTGTAAGATTTAAATCATTAGGACGGAACTTGTCGACAACGGCAAGGAAATTGAAAGTAGGAACCTTGGATGTCACATTCACATCTCCGTTCAGATAAATAGACCCATTCGGATCATCCAGCGCTATCTTTCCGTTAAATCCGCCTTGCTTGTATTCGCCGTCCAGCGTAATATTCTCATATTTATATCTGCTATATTCCACAGATGCGATCAATCCCTTCAACTCTACAGCAGGAAGCTGTTTTTCGATATGCCGTCCATGTACATCAAGATTAAAGGTGATTTCCCCAAATTTCTCATTATTCAATAACTTGCCCAGTTCAAACTCTTCTGTTTTGACAGCACCGGAATAAGCAAACAGCCCCTTAGCCTTATCGGAACTTAACTTTAAGTCGGTTTTTACATTACCAAGCCCGGTACGAAGCTGTCCGTAAGTAACCAGATCGGTGAAGTATCCGGAAATCTCTCCACGGAAATCAATATCCCCCAAACGTTCCAGAAGGGGAGGTACACCATTGTAATTGCTGCTCAGATTACGCACCAAAAAACCGACACCACGATTGTTGGCGGAAAGTTCGGAAAGCTTCCCGTACACATACGCATCCTGCGGACTCGATAGTTCCTGAAGCGATACATCCCCCGATAGCCGGAACTGGCGGTCGTCGGCCGTAATCTCCAGATGAGAGCAGGTAAGCTGGTCGACCGTTCCTTTTACCTGCATATCCAGCGTTATCGGTTCCTTGAAATGCGCCAATACAGGAACAAAAGGGGAAATATCTTTCAGAGTAATCTGCGAGGGTAACGTACGGAAAGAAAAGTGGACCTTCTCCGAGAACTGATCAAAAGCCTTCAGACTGTCATACACCAAATGAATAGTATCCATCTTCAGTGAAGTTTCGGGCAGCTCAATGGCAAAATTCTCTATATTAGTCCGTTTATCATTGGCAACCAATTTCAGACTCATCTTCTTTAAAGAGAATCCGGAAGCCTTTTCATCGAAGCTCAGACGCTTGATACCAAGATTCAAAGAATCCCTGTTCATCGCCTTCAATGAAATATTGGCTATAATATTCTGAAGCTGGACATGCTTGGCATTAAACTTTCCGGGAGTCTTTTCCTCTGACAATACATGATAAGCCATCCTTCCCCGACGAATCAAAACGGAATTGATACGCAAATCCAGCGAACTTTCCTTTTTTACAGTGTCCTTGGAAGCAAAAGCATCCAATACGAACTTAAAATTCGGAGGAGAGTCGGGAGTCTCTTTATTCAGATTGATGGTAAAGCCGAATAACTGGACACTGCTAATGGAAATCTTTCCCTTAAAGAAAGGAAGGATATCAAACTTAGCCGATAAGCGGGTTACTTTGAGCATTTCCTTGCCGCTCTGGTCGTCAAGCAGCACATCATCAATGATAATACGGTTTAATAGACCGATATTTATTTTGCCGATAGTCAGGCGTGTATTCAGCACCTCGGACAATTCCTTGGCGATAAACACACTCATTGCTCGCTGAACATTTGGAATATTCAGCAAAACAATAGTTCCGATATATACTCCCAGTACAATACCAACTACCCAGCGTACAGTCTTTTTCAGCGTTCTGATAAGCGATAACTTTTATTTAGCGAACAAAAATATAAAATAGTTCGTTATGAATCGTAGTTTTATCATTACTTTTGCACCGTTTAATAGTTTAAAAACATATGAGTGCAATAATATTAGGAATTGAATCCTCCTGTGATGATACGTCGGCAGCCGTAATCAAGGATGGTTATCTGCTGTCAAATGTGGTATCAAGTCAAGCCGTACACGAAGCATACGGCGGAGTAGTACCCGAATTAGCTTCACGGGCACATCAACAAAATATCGTTCCGGTGGTACACGAAGCACTGAAACGGGCAGGGGTTACCAAAGAAGAACTGAGTGCGGTAGCTTTCACACGTGGACCGGGATTGATGGGATCTTTACTTGTAGGCGTCTCTTTCGCCAAAGGATTCGCACGTTCACTCGGTATTCCTTTGATAGATGTTAATCATCTGACAGGACATGTCTTAGCTCATTTTATTAAAGCAGAAGGAGAAGATAATATCCAACCGAAATTCCCGTTCCTTTGCCTGTTGGTATCCGGAGGAAACTCACAGATTATATTGGTAAAAGCCTATAATGATATGGAAATTCTCGGTCAGACGATTGATGACGCTGCCGGAGAAGCAATCGATAAATGTTCTAAAGTGATGGGTCTCGGATATCCGGGCGGACCGATCATTGACAAACTGGCACGTCAAGGCAATCCGAAAGCGTTTACTTTCAGCAAACCGCATATTCCGGGGCTGGACTACAGCTTCAGCGGACTGAAAACTTCTTTCCTATACTCCTTGCGTGACTGGATGAAAGACGATCCCGATTTCATCGAGCATCATAAAGTGGATTTGGCCGCCTCTCTGGAAGCAACTGTTGTAGGCATTCTGATGGACAAACTGCGGAAAGCTGCCAAAGAATATAAAATAAAAGAAGTAGCCGTAGCCGGAGGAGTCTCTGCCAATAACGGATTGCGTAACTCTTTCCGAGAACACGCTGAAAAGTATGGCTGGAATATTTTTATTCCTAAATTCAGCTATACGACCGACAATGCAGCCATGATTGCCATTACCGGATACTTCAAGTATCTGGATAAAGACTTCTGCTCCATTGATCTTCCGGCTTATTCCCGTGTCACATTATAAAACAGTTTTTTACCGTCATCGTCACTTTATATAATAAACTATTGTCATAGAATAATTTAAGTAGTGACGATTAAAGTGACGGCAATAACAATAGTGACGGCAAACGCCGAAAAAATGTCACCGACCCAATAGGCGGTGGCATAAAGAAGCCTTGCTGAAAACAAAATGCACCTATATATAATAGGGAGACAAAGGAGGATTAATGATATAAGAAGCCTTCATTAAGAATCTTTGTTTATAGCATTCCTTCGTTCCACGTGCGTAAGCCGTCCAGTTCACATACGTGATCCATTCGGCTCACGCACATGAACCGAATGGATCACGTATATGGAACGAAAAAATGAAGTAAACCTAATGACTTAACATAGCGTATATACCTTATTAATATAGGTAGCATATTCTATTAACTAACGCAGGAAAAAGATGTTTGCTGAAGTTATTACCATTGGTGACGAGCTGCTGATAGGGCAGGTAGTCGATACAAATTCTGCCTGGATGGGGCAGGAATTAAATAAGATAGGTATCGAAGTTCTACGCATTGTTTCGATCCGTGATCGGGAAGAAGAGATCATGGAAGCAGTAAATAATGCGATGAAAAGGGTGAATATCGTTCTGGTAACCGGAGGACTCGGTCCCACAAAAGACGATATCACCAAACAAACTCTCTGTAAATACTTCCATACCGAACTGATATTCAGCGAAGAAGTATTTGAGAACGTAAAGCGGGTGCTTGCCGGGAAAATACCGATGAATGCGCTGAATAAGAGTCAGGCAATGGTTCCCAAAGATTGCACGGTCATCAACAATCCGGTAGGAAGCGCTTCTGCCAGCTGGTTTGAGAAAGACAATAAAGTGCTCGTATCCATGCCGGGTGTTCCGCAGGAAATGACTGCCGTTATGACTGAGTCCGTATTGCCCAAGCTACGTGAGAAGTTTCAAACGGATGTAATCATGCACCGGACCTTTCTAGTACAACATTACCCCGAATCCATACTCGCTGAGAAGCTGGAACCGTGGGAGACAGCCTTGCCGGAAAGCATCAAATTGGCATATCTGCCCAAACTTGGAATCATCCGCCTGCGACTAACCGGACGGGGACAGAACAAGATAGAAGTGGAAAGCGCACTGAACGACGAGCAGGCTAAGCTGGAAGCGATACTGGGCGATGATATTTTCAGCGAAGAAGATATCCCACTGGAGGTAATCGTAGGCGAACTACTGAAAAAGAAGAATTTAACCGTTTCCACCGCAGAAAGTTGCACCGGAGGAAGTATTGCGGCACGTCTGACGTCCATTGCCGGAAGTTCGGAATACTTTAATGGAGGAATAGTGGCATATTCTAACGAAGTGAAGATGAATCTGCTCCATGTTTCACCGGAAACACTGGAAGTGTATGGCGCTGTCAGTGAGCAGACTGTGATCGAAATGGTAAAAGGAGCGATGAAAGCGCTGAAAACCGACTGCGCTGTCGCAACTTCAGGAATTGCCGGTCCCGGAGGTGGAACACCGGAGAAACCGGTAGGCACTGTCTGGATCGCTGCTGGTTATAAAAATGAAATTCGTACTTACAGGCAGGAAACGAACCGCGGAAGAGCCATGAATATTGAAAGAGCGGGCAATAATGCGCTATTAATTCTTCGTGATTTGCTCAAATAAGGAAAAATTGGTGTCTGGAAGTGAATTATTTTAAGAAATCCTTGTTTTATACGGATAAAAGTGCTTACTTTGCGTCCTGTTTGAAATAAGTATAGATATAAAACTATAAAAATAAGATAGAAATGTCGAAGATTTGTCAAAT
>OGHI01000867.1_pt1 | contig 14790 bp, 10 predicted proteins | sample 1571501 | NCBI WGS metagenome assembly OGHI01 (sample SAMEA2581962, study PRJEB24529) | metagenome | biome: Human gut stool | place: China | collected 2011
AATGCTTTTTTTACTTCTTCTTTAGTAGGGTCCAAAGTTTTTAAGAAAAGAGCTTTTGCAGCTATTACCATTCCAGGTATACAAAATCCGCATTGTACTGCACCACATTCAGTAAATGCATATGCAAAAACTTCTTTTTCTCTAGAGGTAAAACCTTCTATTGTTGTAATTTCTTTATTAGCTATCTTTTTAGTTGTGAAGATACAAGATTTCATAGCTTTTCCATCTACAAGTATTGTACATGTTCCACAAGCTCCTTCTTTACAACCATCTTTTACAGATATAAGCCCTAGATCATCTCTTAGAAAATCTAAAAGATTAACATCTTCAGTTGTAACTATCGTTTTTCCATTTACTATAAAAGTGAATTTATCTTCCATGTTTTCCTCCAAATTTAAGATTTGAACGGGTTTCTTTTTATAAATTTACCCCTTCCTTTTTCGCCCACAAATTTATTATTTTCTACAATTACCTCCCCTTGAGAAATAGTCATTACAGGACAACCTACTATTTCTATTCCTTCAAAAGGTGTATAATCTACATTTTCATGTAATTCTTTTGCTGTTATAATCTTTTTTAACTTTGGATCAATAACTACTAAATCAGCATCTGATCCTATTTGAATAGCTCCTTTTTTCGGATACATTCCAAATATTTTTGCTGGATTTGTACTTACTAATTCTACAAATTTATTTAAATTTATTCTTCCCTTTGAAACTCCTTCAGAAAAAATAATAGACATTCTTGTTTCAACTCCAGGTAATCCATTTGGACAATTTCTAAAATCTTTTTCTCCCATTTCTTTTTTTAGTTCGTAATTAAAAGAGCAATGATCAGTAGCAATTGTTTGAATATATCCATTTTGAATTCCTTCCCATAATTTATCTTGGTGAGATTTTTCTCTAATAGGAGGACTACAAATATATTTAACTCCATCTTTTCTATTGTAGAGATCTTCATCTAATACAAGATATTGAGGACAAGTTTCAGCATATACCTTTTGTCCCTTATCTATAGCTTTTTTTATATGCTCTAAAGCATCATTACAAGATAAATGCACAATATATAATGGACAATTAGTCATATTTGTTATATCTATCATTCTATTTACTGCTTCCCCTTCACATTTATCAGGTCTACTTTTAGCATGATAAATTGGTGATAATTTATTTTCAGCAGCAAATTTTTCTCTAAAGAAATCAATAATATCATTATTTTCTGGATGCACTGTTAAAAGCCCACCGCTTTTAGATAATTTTTCGGATAATTTTAGCATCTCTATATCAGACAATTTATACCCATAAGTCATATAATCCTTAAGAGATGGAATTAAATCTTCTATCATTTGATCTATCTCCCCCAAGATATTTTGATCAATATGTTGAATTACTCCATGAAAGCTATAATCTATTACAGAATCTTTAGCTAAATTATGATAATAATCTAGTTGATGATGCAAGTTGCACCCTTTTGGTCCAAATCCCATATGATCAACAATAGTCGTAGTTCCACCATATGCAGCAGCTAAACTTCCTGTATAAAAATTATCTGCTGATCTTGCTATACCAACATCTATATCAAAATGAGTGTGCACATCTATTCCACCTGGCATCAAATATTTTCCTGTTAAATCTATTGTTCTTTCAGCTTTAACATTTAAATTTTCACCTATTTTAGAAATAACACCATTTTCTATATACACATCTGCTAAAAATTTATCTTTATCTGTAACTATATTCGCATTCTTTAAAAGTAATCCCATTTTTATCTACTCCTTATGACTATCTTGCTATGCTCATAGCTTTTGTAGGACACTTAGATACACATACTCCACAACCAAAGCATTTAGCTCCATCTATAATAGCCTTTTTATCAACTATTGTTATAGCTTTATATCCACAAACTGTTTTACATATTCCACAACCTACACATTTATCTTTGTCTACTACTGGTGGATTAGTTATATAATTTGCAGCTTCTCTTTCTTTTAAATATTTTATTGTAATACCTTTTATATCATTAATTGATTTATATCCATGTTTATCTAACCAATCACTAGTTTCTTTTGCAATTCTTCCAAAAGCTTTAGGTCCTTCTATAATTCCTTGTGTACAAACTTGAACAGCTGATGCTCCAGCCATCATCATTTCAATAACATCTTCTCCTGTTGCAATTCCTCCAACAGCAAATACTGGAATATCTACAGCTTTTGCAAGCTCATAAACTACTCTCATAGCAATTGGTTTTATTGCTGGACCTGACATCCAACCATATCCTGTTGCACTTCCCATTAATGGTTTTCCAGTTTCAATATCTATAGAAAGACAAGGTCCTACTGAGTTAATAGCAACTAACCCATCTGCTCCATTTTCTTGTAAAGCTTTTGCTACTTCTCCTAAATTTTCTACACCTGGAGATACTTTCATAAATACAGGTTTTTTAGTTAATTCTTTTGCTGCTCTTAAAGTATTTAACATAGGAGTTAAATCTCTTCCTACATAGTGACTTGAAATTTCATATGCATCTGCATATTTATCTAACATAGGTATTAATTTTCTTATGTCAGCTTCAACATATCCCATTCCTATAATTAATGGCTCATTAGCTACTTTACATTTTGCATACTCATTTTCTACCCAATGTTCAACACTTAGTTCTGACCATAATTCTGTATTTATAAATGATTTTCCTTTAAAGTCGTGCATACAAGGTTTTGGTACATTTGCTGCAACTGATGATACAGTTTTTGCAACTACTCCTGCCGCTCCATTTTCTACACATGCTCTACAAGCTTGTGCATCTTTTGAAGGTGGTCCTGCTGCCACGATAACTGGGTTTTCATATTCTAATCCTGCTATTTTTACTCTTAAATCTGCCATTTTATTTCCTCCTAAAAATCCTTTAAAGTATATTTATTTCTATTTTTTATTTTTTCCATATTCGTTAAAAATTAAATTAAGTATTAAAACCGTTAAACATCCTAATGTAACTGCACTTTGGAAAAGTATTTGTCCCCAAGCTGGGAAATGTTTAAAAAAGTCTGGTACAGCAATTGGTATAAGAGCCATTCCTATACTTGTTGCAACAATTATAAGGTTTTTATTACCTACGTAGTTAACTTCTCCTAATCTTTTTATTCCATTTGCAGTAACCATTCCAAACATAACAATTCCTGCTCCCCCTAATACTGGTGATGGTATTGAAGCAAACATTGTAGTTAGTTTTGGGAAAAAGCTTATTGCTAATAATATTATTCCTGCAGATGTTCCAACAAAACGACTTTCTATTCCTGTAATTGCAGCTATACCAACATTTTGTCCAAATAGTGAGTGTGGGAAAGTATTAAATATCCCTGCTAACATTGATGAAATTCCATGTCCTCTAAGTCCAGCAACTAATCTTTTAGAATCTTTTTCATCTACACCACATATATTTGAAAGGTTTAATTGATTTCCAGTTGCATCAGTCATAATAACAAGTTGAACTAAAAATAATGATAAGATTGCTGTAACATCAAATTTTATTCCATATTTTAAAGGTATATTAATATTTACTAAATCTACATTTCCTACATTAGAAAAATCAGCTACTCCCATAAATAGAGATATTATAGTTCCAGCAAATATACCAATTAATATTGCTACATTTCCTAAAAATCCCTTAGATAATTTTTGAATCCCAATAATTATAATCAATGTAATCAAAGCTAAAGATATATTTTGAAAATTTCCAAAATTAGGTGCACTAGGAACTCCTCCACCAGCCCATCTAATTGCTACAGGTATAAGAGAAAGCCCCATTGATGTAACTACTACTCCTGATACTAATGGTGGAAAATATTTTAATAATTTTCCAAATACAGGAGCCATAAGATAACAAAATAGTCCAGATACTAATGTTGCCCCAAACATTACTTGAAGTCCTGCAATAGGATCTGTTCCACTATATGTTAGTCCAATTGCCGATAAAGCAGCCACTCCAGCAAAACTTACTCCCTCTATCATCGGAAGTTTTGCTCCAACATGTCCTTTTATTCCTATAGTTTGAATAATAGTTCCTAACCCTGCCATCATAAATGATGCACTTACCAAATGATGAATATCTCCTTGTGATAATCCTAATGAGTTACCTAAAATAATTGGAACAGCCATAGCTCCAGCACACATTGCTGCAATATGTTGTATTCCTAAAAGTGCTAAATCACCAAAACCAAGTAGTCTATCTACTTTATGTTTTTCATTAACAGTTGTTGTAGTCATAATATCCACTCCCTGATTACATTCTAGCCCATAGTTTTTGAGCTATTTCTCTTGATTTTTTAAATATTTCTCTTTCATTTACTCCAACTAATTTTCTATCTTTCATAATAACTTTTCCATCTATGATAGTAGTTGTAACATTTGATCCCGTAAATCCAAATAATATATGAGAGTTGATATTATTTTCATTTAATGGAGTTAGTGGATCATAATCTACAACTATAATATCTGCTATAGCTTCAGCTTTTAAAATTCCTAGTTCTCCATCAAAATATTTTTGTGCTATCTTTCTATTATTTTCAAATAAAGATACTGGCACTTCTCCCCAAGCAACAGAAGGGTCTTTTTTTACATGCTTATGGATTATATTTGCAACTTTCATAGATTCTGTCATATCACTTGTATATCCATCAGTTCCTAGTCCAATTGTTATTCCTTTTTCATGTAGTTCTAAAAATGGTTGACATCCAACAGCATTTCCCATGTTTGATTCAGGATTATGAACTACCATAGTATTAGTTTCTTTTAAAATATTTAGTTCTTCATCTGTTACGTGGATACAGTGAACAGCAATTGTTTTATCTCCTAAAATATTTAAATCATTTAATCTTTCAATTACTCTTTTACCATGTTCTTCTAAACATAGATTTAAATCATCAATTCCCTCTGCTACATGTACATGGTAACCTGCATCTAAACCTTTTAATTTTTCATCACATATTTTTAATGTTTCATCTGACAGTGTAAAAGAAGCATGCAGTCCAAACATTCCTTTTGTCATATTTTGATCTTTAGTATTATATTTTTTTATAAAATTGATATTTTCATCAATTCCTTCTAGTGCTATTTCTTTTCCATCTCTATCAGAAACTTCATAGCACAAACAAGTTCTAATTCCTAAATCTTTAGCAGCTTTTGCTATAGCTTCTAAACTACCAGTTATAGCATAAGGACTTGCATTGTGATCAAATACTGTAGTTACACCCTTTTTTATACAATCTATATAAGTTGTATAAGCACTGTACTCTAAATCTTCTAAAGTTAATTTTTTATCAATTTTCCACCATAAATTTTCAAGTATCTCTAGAAAATTTTTATTTGGTTTTCCTGACAAAATCATTCCTCTTGCAAATGCACTATAAATATGATGATGTGTATTAATGAATCCTGGCATAATAATCTGTCCATCTACATCAATAATTTTTTCATCACAATATCTATTTAAGATATTTTCTGTTGTGTCAACTGCAACTATTTTGTTATTTTTGATAACCACAGCACCATTTTCTATATAAGGTCTGTTTTTATCCTGAGTTATTATTCTTCCATTCTTCAGTATCAAAATTACCCCTCCTGAAAAGATCTCTTTACTAATTAATTTTAAGCAATATACATGCCAATAATAAAAAAAATTACCTTGTTTCATTAAGGTAATTTTATTATGTATTTAGTGCATATCTTTTTACTTTTTTGTATTTGAACAGTTTTTTTATAACCTTTTTTTATTTATGTACACTTTTTATATGTGTTTTTTCCAACAAAATTTTTACAAGAAATTTTTTGATAAATTATTATCATATTGATATTACAACTTATACTTTTCTATTTTTCTATACAATGTAGCAATTCCTATTCCTAACTTTTCAGCACAAATATTTTTACCTGTAGTGTCTGAACCGTATATTTTTAGAGCTTTTGCAATCAATCTTTTTTCACTTTCTTCCAAAGTTATAATCTCATCATTATCTATAAAAGAATCTGCTATTACTTTATCGTCATATTTACTATTACTTTTTAAATTTTTTCTTAGATATTCTCTTGAGTCACTATCAATATTTCCATTTTCATCTGCCATATTTAATAAAAATTCAATACTATTTTCTAATTCTCTTACATTTCCTGGCCAAGAGTGTTTTAAAAATATATCACTTATTTCTTCATCTATTATCAATTTTGCATTGTCAAAATTTCTGCTATATTTACTATTTAAATAATCTATCAAAAGTAAAATATCCTCTTGTCTATCACGAAGTGCTGGAACTTTTAAAGGAATTACATTCAATCTATAATATAGATCTTCTCTAAATTTTCCCTCTTTTACTAATTTTAACAAATTTTTATTTGTAGCAGCAATTACCCGTATATTTAAATTTATTAACTTATTTGATCCTATTCTAACTAATGTCCTTTCTTGCAAAACTCTTAAAAGTTTCACTTGTAAGTATAAAGGCATTTCTCCTATCTCATCTAGAAATATAACTCCATTATTTGCAAGTTCAAATTTCCCAACACGGCCCTCATTACTTGCTCCACTAAATGCCCCACGAATATATCCAAAAAGTTCACTCTCTAACAAATTTTCGGGTATAGCTCCACAATTTATAGCAATAAAAGGTTGTTTTGCTCTATCGCTACAATTGTGAATTGCTCTTGCAATTAACTCTTTTCCTGTTCCACTTTCTCCAGTTATTAATACTGTAGATTGTGTTTTTGATATCTTTTGTATCTTTTCTTTTAATTTCTTCATCTTATCAGAAATACAAATTATATCTTCTAAAAAAACATTGTTTGACGCATATTTATTTTTTGTAGTTTCTTTAGTTCTATCATAATTAAAGTTTTCAAATAAAAATATCTTATGTTCGTTGTTAGAAAAACCAGGAATTGATAGTAAAGTTCCTATTAATGTATATTTTTCTTTGTTTATCTCTGCTGAAAATATCTCTTTACCAAATAAAAGCTCATTTTTAGGAATAATATTTATCTTTTGATAAGCAAGACTTAAACTATTATCTATTTTTAACTCTTTTAATGCTAAGTTATTTGCATCTAAAATTTGCCCTTCGTTATCAATAACTAAAACACACTTATCATAGTTATTAATAATCTGTTTCATGATTTCAATTCTTTCTTTTTTTTCTAACTCTTCTTCAAACTCAAAGACCTTCCCTGAGATAAAATCAGCTATTTTTTCAGTAAATCTCAAATGGGTTTCCATGTTTTTAAGTAGTCTTCTTTTATCTTCTTCTGTAAAACAAACTAATCCAATTACTCCTATTACTTTATCTTTATAAAATATAGGGGCAGATATTTCTAGTGTTTCAGTACAATTTTCTTTGTGTTCACAATTTTTACAAAGATCATCTTCTTTTGGATTTATTACAATTCTACTTTTTTTGCTTTCAAAAACATGTCTATATACTGTTCCTTTTGTTATCTCATCTATATTTTCTTCATAGAGTCCTGTTCCAGATATTCTAACTAAATATTCATCAACTATTTCAACATCACATTGCAATATATCAGCTATAATTTCAGCGTAATCTTTCACATAGTTTTGTATTTTTTTTAAAAACGACATAGATTCACCTCAACACTTTTTTTACATTATAACATAATTATAACATAATTTATTTAACTGTATTTTTTCATTTTCAGACAAAAAGAGGCAGCAATCAAAGATTGCTACCTCGTATATTTATATATGGAATTTAAACGCCTACTTTTTATTTTTTTATTCTAATAACTTTTCCAGAAAGAGCTTTTGTAGCTTCATAGTCATCAATAGCTAAAACACCATTTACCATTACATGACTAATTCCCTCTGGTCTTTGAATTGGGTCTACAAATGTTCCTTTATCTATTGTTGTATTTTCATCAAAAATAACAACATCAGCAAAATAACCTTCTTTTAATAAACCTCTATTTTCAAGTTTGAAAGTTTTAGCAGGTTTATTTGTCATTTTATAGATAGCTTCTTCTAATGAAAGAGCTTTCATTTCTCTTACGAATTTTCCGATTACTCTAGGGAATGAACCATAAACTCTAGGGTGTGGTTTTCCTGCTAATAATCCATCTGTACAAACGTTGCTTTCTTCTCTCGTTAAGAAAGTAACTATATGTTCATCTTTTCCGTAATAGTCATACATTCCAACAGCATTTTCTTCCTCTTTTAAAAGATCAAATACTGCGTCAAATTTATCTTTCCCTTTCATTTCAGCAATTTCTAATAAACTTTTTCCGATACAATCTTCATTTGCTTTAGTTTTTACAGATGTTACATAAATACCATCAAAACCAGCAAACTCTATAAAGTTATCCCAACCAGGAATACCGTTTATTATATCATGCTTCATTTTTTCTCTATCTGAAGGATTTCCTAATCTTTCAACAAGTTTATCAGTTCCACCAGCATGAGCCCAAGGTGGAATGATTACTCCTAACATTGTACTTCCTGCAACATAAGGATATTGATCATAAGAGATTTCAATTCCTTCTTCTTTGCATTTATCTAATAAAGCTACAATATCTTTTATTAAATGCCAGTTGTTTTTTCCACAAATTTTGAAGTGAGAAAAATGTATCTTAACTCCACTTTCTTTAGCTATGGTAATTACCTCGTTCATTGACTCTATCATAGTGTCAGCTTCACTTCTTTGATGGATAACTAAAGGTCTATCAAATTCTGCAGCCACTTTGCAGATTTCAATCATCTCTTTTGTATCTGAATAAGCACAAGGTATATAGATAAGTCCAGTAGAAAGACCAGCAGCTCCTGCTTCCATTTCTCTTCTTGTTATCTGTTTCATTTTTTCAAGTTCTTCATCAGTAGCAGGTCTAGCTTCTAGCCCCATAGCTTCCATTCTAATATTTCCATGAGGAACTAAATATGATTCATTAGGACAGCAACCATTTTTTTCCATTAATTTTAGATAGTTATCTGTAGTTTCCCAATCCCAACCAAGCTCGTCACTATCACCATCAAGTCCTGCAAGATTTTTTCTCCAAGAACTTACGTATTCTTTTGGTAATGGTGCCATAGAAATACCATCTTGTCCTAAAACTTCAGTAGTTATTCCTTGACGTAATTTTGGTTCAACAAATGGTTCAACTAATACTTTTAAGTCAGAATGACTATGAGTATCGATAAATCCTGGTGCTACTATTTTTCCAGAAGCATCAATTATTCTATCAACTTTTTCATCAATTTTTCCTATTTTTACAATTTTATCTCCGTCAATTAAGATATCAGCATCAAATCTTTTTTCTCTACTTCCATCTATTATTGTTCCGTTTTTTATTAGAATTTTTGACATAAAATCCTCCTTCAAAATTTAAGACACATTACTAAATGTATCTTGTCCTAAAAGGATAGCTTATACCCTTTTAATTATTTAGCTAGATATGCTTTTAATATTGCATAGAATCCTTCTGTAACTTTAAATAATTGATCTAATTCAATATATTCATCTACTGTATGTGCTATATTTTCTTTTGATGGTCCATACCCTATTGTTTTTATTCCTTTTTCTCCACCATAGTGAGATCCATTTGTACAGAAATTATAGTGCATAATTTCAGGATTTTGTCCTATTTCTTTTAATGCTGATAATGCTTTTTGAACGTAATCTTCTTTTTCTTCAAATAACCAACCTGGGAAGAATCTTTCTCCAGTTATTTCATTTCCTGTCCAGCACATTTCTTTTCCTACTGCATAAGAAACTTTTGCTTTTAGTGTTTCATCTTCTTTCATCATTTTATCTAATAATTCTTGAAGTGGAGCTAACACTGATTCTGGAGTTTCCCCAACTAAAAGTCTTCTGTCATAAGTAGCTCTACAATATTCAGGTACTACTGATGCTCCTGGGTATGGAGATGATTTTATATCTGTTAATTCTAATATTCCATATCCTAAATCTTTATGATGAGTCATAGGTAATTTTTGGATTTCTCCTATTATTTTCATCATTTTATAAACTGCATTTATTCCTTTTTCTGGGTTAGCTGAGTGAGCAGGTTTTCCAAAAGTTTCTACTACTATTTCTCCTCTACCTCTTTGTCCTATTTTTAAGTTTAATTGAGAAGCTTCTCCAATTATTACTATGTCAGGATTTACATAGTTACTTATTTCTCTAGCTGCTACACCTTCAAAACATTCTTCATGAACTACTCCAGCCATAAAGATTTCTCCAGCAAATTCTTTTTTTAGATCTTGAGCTAAATAAGCTCCTGCTAATATCATAGCACATACAGATCCTTTCATATCAGTAGTTCCTCTACCAAATAATTTTCCATCGTGAACTTCTCCACCAAATGGTTTTTCTGTCCAGCTTTTTTCATCTACAGGAACTGTATCAATATGTCCGTCCATTAAAACTTTTGGTCCTGGATATTTACCTTTTATTGATCCTATTATATTTCCATATTTATCAATATGAACAGTATCATATCCTACTTCTTTCATAACTTTTTCAATATATTCTACTACTTGTTTTTCTTCTCCAGAATAACTTCTTCTTTGTATTAAATTGCTAAGTGTTTCTATTAGTTGTTGTTTTCTTGCTTCAGTTAACATTTTTCCCTCCATAAATCATTTATTTTTTTATTTTTATTTTCTATTTGTTAGGGTGTGCTCCATTCCACACTACATTTTTATATCCTTCTACATCTGTATCTCCTTCAGTACTGATGCAAAGGATTCTTGAATTTTCATCAATTTTTAATTCTTTCATTAATTCAGCATACTCTTCTTTTTTCTCTGCAAGTATTGAAAATAATCCTAGTCCAACTGCACCAGATTCTCCAGATATAACTCTTGTATCTGTTCCTAGAGGCGAAGATAATATTCTCATTCCTCTTGCAGCTACTTGATCATCACATGATACAGAAAAATCAGAATTATCTCTTAAGATTTTCCAGCTTATTGTATTTGGTTCTCCACATGCAAGTCCTGCCATTATTGTTGTTAGATCTCCAGTTACATTATGAGGTTTCCCGTCATTTGCTTCCATTGATTTATATATACAATTTGCTCCATGAGGCTCACAAATTATTGTAATAGGTCTATCATCACCATATAGATGTGCTAAATATCCTTGAACAGCTCCAGCAAATGATCCAACTCCTGCTTGTAAAAATACGTGTGTTGGTTTTTCTTCTTTTGCAGCTTCTAATTGTTCAATTATTTCATTTATAATTGTAGAATATCCTTGCATTATCCATAGAGGTATTTCTTCATATCCATCCCAAGCTGTATCTTGAACCATTATCCAACCGTGCTCTTGAGCTCCTTTATTAGCAAGTCTAACAGCATCATCATAGTTTAAATCTGTTATTGTTACGTCTGCTCCTTCTCTTGCTATTGCATCAAATCTCATTTGTGCAGATCCTTTTGGCATATATACAACTGATTTTTGTCTTAGTTTATTTGCAACCCATGCTACACCTCTACCGTGGTTACCATCAGTAGCAGTAACAAATGTTACATCTCCTAATTGTTTTTTTATCTCATCTGATATCAATACATTAAATGGAAGTTCACTCATATCTTTTCCTAATTTTTGACTAAGATATTTTCCGATTGCATAAGAACCACCTAGTACTTTAAAAGCATTTAATCCAAATCTTTTAGATTCATCTTTTAACCATACTTTTTTTACACCATAATATTTTGCTAAGTTGTCTAATTCTACTAATGGAGTAGCTTTATATCCAGGAAGACTTTTATGAAAATCATATACTTCCTTCATTTCTTTTTCTTCAAAACCTACTAATTTTTCTTTTTTGTAGTTTATATCTCTACTTTTATTATTATGTACCCATTTTAATAGTTCCATTGTAATCCTCCTTGATATTTTTTATAATCTTACACTAGTTAATTAAGCAAAATTAATGCCAAATATAAAAAATATTTTTTTGTTCATTATTAGCTAATTATGTATTCTTTATAGTTACTTTTTTAGCTCTTTTTATTATTTTACTATCAAAACGAGAATTTTTTATAGTAATGATAAAAAAAATTTTCAAAAACTACTATTATTTTTTTTACTAATTTGCTATAATTAGTTGCTAAAAAACGTTTAATTTTTAAACTTTAACATTTAAAACAGGAGGAAATGTATACTTATGTCTGCAAAAATTAAAAAAGAAGGTTGGATATTAAAAGCTCTTGATAAAGTCGAAAAAATAGGTAATGGACTTCCACATCCAACAACAATGTTTATTATCTTTACCATTTTGTTAATACTTTTATCATGGCTAGCGGAAAAAAATGGACTCAAAGTGTCTTATGAAGTTTATGATCCAATAACTAAACACCTAACATTAAAAGAAACAGCTGCTGTAAGTTTACTATCAAAGAATAGTATACGTTTTATGTATACTTCTATTATTACCAATTTTACTAACTTTATTGCATTGGGAACTGTTTTTACTATCATTATGGGAGTTGGAGTTGCTGATGGTAGTGGATTTATGAGTGCTGTCTTAAAAAAAATAGTAGCAATTACCCCCAAACGAGCAGTAACAGCTACAGTTATTTTTTTAGGGATAATGTCCAATGTAGCCTCTTCAACTGGTTATGTAATGCTAGTTCCCCTTGGTGCTATATTATTTATGAGTTTTGGAAGACATCCAATAGCCGGAATGGCAGCTACCTTTGCGGGTGTTTCAGGTGGATGGAGTGCTAATCTTTTAATAGGAACTAATGATCCTGTGTTTGCTGGAATGTCAACTGAAGCTGCTAGAATGATTGATCCATCATATACTGTATTACCAACAGGAAATTGGTATTTTATGATCGCTTCAACTTTTTTAATTACTTTCATTGGAACTATTGTAACAGAAAAAATTATAGAACCTAGATTAGGGACATACATTCCAGATGAAAAAATACAAGTTAATGACATTTCAAAAGATGAAAAAAGAGGAATGAAATTTGCATTAATTAGTCTAGTTGTTTTTTTCATAGTTATAGGATGTTTAATTTTACCAACAAACGGAATTCTTAGGAATCCACAAACAGGTGAACTATTACGTTCTCCATTTATGAGCGGAATTGTTTTCTTAATGTCTCTATTTTTTATGATTCCAGGAATATTTTATGGAATAGGTGCTGGATCTATAAAATCTGATAAAGATATTATTGACTTAATGACTAAATCTATTACCAATTTATCCGGTTTCATGGTTCTAGTATTTTTTGCGGCTCAATTTGTTGTATTCTTTAACTATTCAAATTTAGGAATTATTCTATCAGTAAAAGGAGCAGAATTTTTAAAAAATACTGGATTTGTAGGTATTCCTTTAATAATTGTATTTATTATTATGACAGCTATTATAAATATTTTTATTGCGGTAGACTCTGCAAAATGGGCAATTATGGCTCCTATATTTGTCCCTATGTTTATGAGAATAGGATTTTCACCTGAATTAACACAAGCAGCATATAGAGTTGGTGATTCATGTACAAACGTTATAGCTCCTTTAATGCCATTTTTCCCTCTAATTGTTGCATTTGCACAAAAATATGATAAAAAAAGTGGTGTAGGTACATTAATTTCATTGATGATTCCATATTCTATAGCATTTTTAATTGGTTGGATTATATTACTAATAATATGGTATTTGTTTGCGATTCCTCTTGGTATTGGCGGAACATTAATTTATACTATATAACAAAGCTAAAAATTATTGGAGGACTATTATGAAATATTATAAAACAGAAAAAATATGTGCTAAGGAAATTGGCATTGAAATTGAAAATAATAAAATAATAAACATTGATTTTCAAGGTGGTTGTGATGGTAATACCCAAGGATTAGAAAGTCTGTTAATTGGTTTAGATAAGGAAGAAGTAATTAAACGTTTAAAAGGAATTAATTGTCAAAATAGAGGAACTTCTTGTCCTGATCAACTAGCTCAAATATTAGAAAATATTCAATAATATATATATTAAAACTAAGCTGTAAATATTTTTTACAGCTTTTTTCATACCTTGTTTCATCTTATTATTATAAATTTATCTTATTTCCATTTATCATTATAAGATAAATTTTTAACCCTTTCTTTCTTTTATACCTAAATTACTAATAGAATTCTGTCAACACGAAAATAGAAGATTTAATATTTTTGACAAATATGGTATTGTTATTACAAAACGGCCTATATTTATACGTAAATTAAAAAGGAGGAACAAATTTATGCCAAATCCATTTAACCTAATTATTACTTTATTTGCTACTACTTTAGGAGCAATTAGTGGAATAGGTGGCGGAATAATAATAAAACCTATATATGATGCTTTCTCAACATTAGATGTGTCTACTATCAGTTTTATGTCTGGTTGTACAGTTTTATCTATGAGCATTATCTCTTTACTAAAAGTTAAAAATAGTGGAATTAAATTAGATAAATTTAAAAGTAGCATACTAGCTATAGGAGCTGCAATTGGTGGTATTTTTGGAAAAACTTTATTTCAAACAATAAAATTATACATGGAAAATGATAAGTTTATAGGTAGTATTCAATCCTTTATCTTAATATTAATGACTGTATACGTTTTTTGGTTTGTAAAGAACAAGAGTAAAATCGCTGCTAAAAATATTCAAAATACAGTTATTACTTCAGGTATTGGTTTTTTTCTTGGAATGATTTCAAGCTTTCTAGGTATTGGGGGTGGACCTGTTAATATTGCAATTTTATCTTATTTCTTCAATTTAAACTCAAAAGAAGCTACAATTAATTCTATTTA
>OGHI01000890.1_pt1 | contig 14409 bp, 10 predicted proteins | sample 1571501 | NCBI WGS metagenome assembly OGHI01 (sample SAMEA2581962, study PRJEB24529) | metagenome | biome: Human gut stool | place: China | collected 2011
GACGGAAGACGAGATCTCGGCCTGCACGATAGCGATCGGCGCAGCTCATGCCGGCGCCCGCGCTTTTACTGCGACAGCAGGCCCAGGCTTATCGCTGATGGCGGAAGCAATCGGCCTGGCGGAAATGACGGAAACCCCGCTGGTCGTGATCGACACACAGAGAGGCGGCCCCAGTACCGGCCTGCCGACAAAGCATGAGCAGTCGGACCTGATGGCAGCGATCTATAATACACACGGCGACACTGCCAAAATCGTTATTTCGCCTTCTTCTATAGAAGAATCTTTTTACGACACTTTTGAAGCCTTTAATCTGGCTGAAGAATATCAATGTCCGGTCATCGTGCTTTCTGACCTGCAGCTGTCTTTAGGCAAACAGTCCGTAACCAGCCTTGATTACGGCAAACTGCAGGTGCGGCGCGGCAAGCTGGTCAAGGACGGATTGCCGGAAATCAAATCGCCGGAGTATTTTAAACGCTATGATCTGGAAGCAGAAGGCAGCATTTCCATGCGAGTCCTGCCCGGCACGCCAAACGGCATCAGCCTCGGCACCGGTCTGGAGCATGATGAGGTCGGCCGGCCTTCCGAAAACAGGGCCATGCGTACAGCACAGTCCGATAAACGCCTGCGCAAGGTCCGCAGCGTTGTTGATACATTTGAAAGCCCGCTTTATGAGGACGCTCCCTATCCGCAAAGCGATCTGCTGATCATTGGTATGGCAGGCACCCGCGCCGTCATCAGCGAAGTTGCTGAGGAGCTGCGCGAAAAAGGCCTGCGCGTCAATCATGTCCAGATTCGGCTGTTATCACCCTTCCCGGTCTGCGCTCTCAACCATTATCTGCAGGAAGCGAAAAAAATCGTCGTCGTCGAGCACAATGCCACGGCACAGCTGGCACGGCTGATAAAAATGAATGTACCGCCCTGTCCGGAGCTGCATTCTATCTTAAAATACAACGGTGATATTTTCTATAAAGAAGAATTGCTGGCCAAATGCAAGGAGGTGCTGTAAGATGTCGACTTTAGCTAGTTTTCAAAATCAGGTAAAACCCAACTGGTGTCCGGGCTGCGGTGATTACGCCGTTCAAATGGCTCTGCAGCAGGCAGCAGTAAAACTAAATCTGGAACCGCATCAGCTGGCACTGGTTTCCGGCATTGGCTGCAGCGGCCGTATCGGCGGTTATCTATACGCCTACGGTATGCATACAACTCATGGCCGCGCTCTGCCTTTTGCCCAGGGCGTTAAGCTGGCAAACCCTGAATTGACCGTTATCGCCTGCGGCGGCGACGGCGACGGCTTTGCCATTGGCACAGCGCATACTATCCATGCTATGCGCCGCAACGTCAATATCACTTATATCCTGATGGATAATCATGTCTATGGCCTTACCAAAGGTCAGACATCTCCCCGCAGTGATGTTGGCTTTAAAACCAAGACCACGCCGACAGGCAATATCGAGACCCCGATCGCTGCTTTGGAACTGGCTTTAGCTTCCGGAGCAACTTTTGTAGCGCAGGGCTTTTCAGCCCAGCTGCCGCAGCTGGTAGATCTGATCGTCGCAGCCGTACGTCACGAGGGTTTTTCCTTCGTGAATGTGTTCAGCCCCTGCGTAACTTTTAACCATACCAATACTTATGAATGGTTCCGCGAGCATCTGAGCGACGTCAAAGATATTGCCGGCTACGACCCGCATGATAAAAGTGCGGCCGCACGGCATATTATGGAAAAAGAAGGTATGCTGACCGGGCTGCTGTACGAAAGCGACCGCGCTTCTTACGAACAGGCCAGCGGCCTTGCCGGTTTCAACACTATTAAAAACGTTGAAAAAATGCCGCAGGCAAACTTTAACAAACTGCTGGAAGGTTTTAAGTAAAAACAAAATAAGCAAAATAAAAAATACCACCCAAAGGGTGGTATTTTTTTATTAACAGCACTTTAAAACATATTCAAAAACAGGGTAATAATAAAGGCATTAATAAAATCAATGAACAGACTGCCGACCAAAGGTACGATAAAATAAGCTTTAGGCGCCGGTCCGTAACGTGCAACGATAGCATTCATATTAGCCATGGCATTAGGTGTGGCACCCATACCGAAGCCGCAGCCGGCAGCGGTAATAACAGCGGCCTCATAATCACGCCCCATTAAATTGAAAATAACAAAGCGGGCAAACAAAGCCATCATCGCCGTCTGCGCCAGCAGCATTACCACCAGCGGCAGTGCCAGTTCGCTGAGCTGCCACAATTTCAGGCCCATCAGTGCCATTGAAAGGAAGATCGACAGCGACACGCTGCCCATAACGTCGATTTCTTTGGAAAAAACTTCGTACCTTCCGGTCAGGTCGGACAGGTTGCGAATAACAGCAGCCGCCAGCATCGCCCCGATGTACGACGGGAAGGTAACACCAAAAGATGTTATCAGGCCTGTGATCCATGAACCGATACCCATTGCCACCAAAAGCTGACCGATGCCGAAAAGGAAATATTCTTTATCGACAGCATAAGCTTCCTTCCCGACAACAGGAGTTTTATGCACAGGCTCCTGCACACATTCAAAACAGAAAAGATTGTCTTTATCGATCAGATAACGGGCGATCGGCCCGCCGATAACGCTGCCCATAACCAGACCGAAGGTTGCCGCAGCAATAGCCACAGTCGCCGCCCCCTGCACGCCCATCTGTTCGAGCAGAGGACCGAAGGAACCAGCCGTACCATGCCCGCCGACCATAGGGATCGAACCCGTCGCCATACCGATCAGCGGCCCCAAATTAAAAACAGAGGCCAGTCCGATACCAACAAGGTTCTGCAGAACGATAAGCACGGCGCAGACAGCTACCAGCTTCAAAACGCTGAGTCCGCCTTCTTTCAGCATACGCAAGCTGGCCGTATAACCAATGCTGGTAAAAAACATCGTCATAAAAAATCCCTGCAGCGATGTATCCAGCGTCAAATGCCAAAAGCCTCCGGTCGTCATGACAAGATTCAGCAGAGAAAACAGAACGCCGCCGATAACCGGAGCCGGGATACAGTACTGGTCAAAAATATTGAACCTGCGTTTTAAACGCAGGCCAACATAGTATACAACTACTGCTACAGCAGTCATTTGGTACATATCCAAATCAATATTCATCAGGTATCACGATCCTTAAAAAGATTGTTCCACCCATTCGTCCATCATAAAAGGTCAATGTAATCGCAAGCCGCCAGGGCAGCTTCCGTACCATCAGCGGCAGCCGTCGTCAGCTGGCGCACCTTTTTAACGCGGCCGTCGCCGGCAGCATAAATGCCGGGACAGGAAGTCGCACAATTTTCATCAGTTTTAATGTAACCATAAGCGTCCAGCTCAACCAAAGACGCGAAAGCTTTATTATCCGGAACATGGCCGATAGCGATAAAAACGGCATCGACATCCAGCGTCTGTTCCTCGCCGCTGACCTTATTGCGGATGCCCAGCGACTCCAGCCGTTCAGAGCCATTGATGGCTGTTACTTCACTGTCAAGAATGAAAACAACGTTATCATGCTCCTGCAGCTTTTCCAGCAACCGTTTTTCGCCGCTGAAAGTATCGCTGCGATGGATGAGATAAACCTTTTTACTGGTAAAGCTCAATACCAGCGCATCATCGAGCGCTGTATTACCGCCGCCGACGACGGCCACGTTTTTATCTTTAAAAAAGGCTCCGTCACAGGTAGCGCAGTAGGAAACGCCGGAACCAATAAAACGGTCTTCATTTTCCAAGCCCAGCGGACGCACCCGCGCACCGGTCGCCAGAATCACTGCTTTTGCAAGCAGTTCGCCGCCATATTCAGTCTGTACGCCTTTATGGCTGCCGTAATCCTGCAGTCCGGTCACTTTATCGTAAACGATTTCCGCACCCATTTTGATAGCCTGATTATAAAGTGCTTCGGCAAATTCAAAGCCGGCAATGGATTCAAAGCCGGGGAAATTCTCTACATGCGAAGCATTGATGATCTGCCCGCCCTGCAAATACTGCTCGACCAGTTTAACAGATTTACCAGCACGAGCGGCATAGACTGCCGCCGTCAAACCCGCAGTACCTGCGCCGACGATCAAAACATCAGTCATAATTTGTTTTTTAGTCATAGTTTCACCGCTTCCCAGCCGCAATTTATTTCAGCATTGCCAAAATAGCCGGCTTCGGCTGTACGCCGACAGAACGTTTCACTTCCTTGCCGCCTTCAAACACGACCAGGGTAGGAATCGTTTCAACTTTATACTTTGCTGCCAGATCCTGATTGGCATCAACATCGATCTTGCAGACTTTCACATCAGTCAGTTCGCTGCCCAGTTGATCAATAACCGGTCCCAGCATACGGCAGGGGCCGCACCAGGATGCCCAAAAATCTACCAGGACTTTCCCTTCAGCCTGCATAACTTCTTTTTCGAAAGTTTCATTAGTAATATGTACAACTGCCATAATAATCGCTCCTTTTATCAATATATTTTATTTATATCTTAATTTTAACCATTAATGATTATAATTGCAACAAATAATAATTACATTATCATTGTTAAAATATCAATAAATTTTTTCTGATACGCCGGAAAACTAAAAGCACTTTACCTTTATATACCCGGCAAAGTGCTTTTATGGTCATTTGTGATATATTTTATACTGTTTCTTGCCGTTTCTTTTGGCTTCGTACAAGGCCGAGTCACTCTGACGTATCAGCAGGTCGACATCCGTAAGCGCATTACTGACGGCAATACCGATGCTGGCTGACAGCACGGCGAACTTAGCATTGTCGGCAATCGTCTGCTGCAGACTGCTCAAAAATCTTTCTGCCAAAATTGCCAGCTCCGCATCTGTCTTCGAGCCTAAAACTACCGCTAAAAACTCGTCGCCGCCGACACGGGCAATAAATTCAGCTCCGAAGGTCTGCTTCAACAGCTTGGCTACCATTACCAAAACCGTATCTCCGGCCTGATGTCCATATTCATCGTTGATCTTTTTAAAATTATCAAGGTCGATATAAAAAAGGTTGACATGCTTAGACATGATTTTATTACGCGTCATATATTCATAAAAATAACGGCGGTTATAAAGATCTGTCAGCTGGTCGGTGTTGGCACTGTAAATAATTTTCTTTTCCAGCAGCCGTTCAACGGTTACGTCGCGGCACATACACAGCATACCTACAGCCGTACCGAAAACATCAAAAATAGGCTTTTCGTAAATCTCCAGATTTTTTTCACGCCGCCCGACAAGCACTTTTGCATCGGCATAGCCTTTTGCGTTGATCTCACTCATATCAGCTAAATTCTGCTGCTTCCACTGCTGATACTCCTGCCCGATCATAGCTTCTTTTCCTTCTGTAAAATACTGCGAGCAGATATCATTGGCATTGATGATCTTGCCGGCCTCGTTAGTCAGCAAAACCGCAAAAGGAAGATTACGCAGGATAACTTCCAGCTCCGCCCCCATATTTTCCAGATCAGTGACGTCGTGCGCGATGCCAACAGTGCCGATCAACTGCTCATTATCATCAAAAATCGGCGACTTGTAAGTCTTAAACTGCCGCATTCCATGCTTAGTTTTGACCTTTTCGTCGAAAATACAGGTTTTCTTTTCCTGCAGGACGATCTCTTCCGATTCCAGACAAATATACTCACCCTGCTCGTATTCTTCCTTTTTCATATCCCAGATATAATAATGGCCGCGGCCTTCAACATCTGCCTTGGTCTTACCAACGGCACGGCAAAAACTGTCATTGACCTTTAAATGCGCGCCGCGGATATCTTTAAACCAGATCAGGCTGGGAATACTGTTGATTCCGGTATCAAGATAACGCTGCGCCAAATGACAGTCTTTTATGATCTTGATATGTTCAAAAAGCCTGTGCAGCCTAAAAGTCACAAAAGCTTCAGTGCATGGCCTGATCCAAATATCTGTCAAAGGCTGATAAACAGCTGTATCCAGCTTCTCTGCAGTTTGCGGCTCAGTACAAAAAACTATCGCGGCATCCGGCTTAGAGTTTTTGGCAACATCTGCCAAAACAGCTTCTGATAATTCACAGATAATAACATCGGCAGTTTCAACAGCTGCGTCTGCCGACTGCCTTAAAAGCAGCTCGTGCTCAAAGCCAGCTAAAGGCTCCAGCGCACTGACAGCATCATATATACGATTATCCTGACTTAAAATCAATACCTGCAGTTTATAATGATACACGTTTTCACATCCAACTTTTTAATTTCTCATAAATTATTACACAAGCATATTATTGAAATTCTTCTAACTATTTTATTTATATTACATCAAATTATATGCTATTAATTCTTTTTTGTCTACAGTTTCAGCAACATCAGCCTTCCTATGTTATACTATTTTCAAGAAACCGAAAACCGAGGTCTATCATGACAAATATCGCCACTCTTTTAGAAACTGCAATAGCACAAGCCCTGCCTGATAACTGGCAGCAGGAGCCGGAAACACATTTGCCCGCTCTGTCGCTGATCATCAGCAATATCCTGCTGCCCAACTGCTGCCAAATGTCGAATTTAAACAGCCTGGCAGCTTTGATAGAAGAATCTGCTGTTTTAAAACAGCTGCCTGCTGCTTACAAAAATAAGCTGGCGCATACAGTTTATGATACTTTGGCACGCTTCAACGGCCTGGGCTGAAAATAATAAACAATAGAAAAAGAGCCTTCGAGAAAAATCTCGAAGGCTCTGAAACTTTTAATAGTGGCGGAGTGGGTGGGATTCGAACCCACGCACGAGTCACCCCGTCTAACGATTTAGCAAACCGTCCTCTTCAGCCACTTGAGTACCACTCCGTTTGACTTACTTGGATAGTATACACTATCCTGATATTTTTTTCAAGAGTACCAACGCAAATATTTATTACGAGGCCCCTACAACGCTGTTGTAAAAATATGGCGGAGAGGGTGGGATTCGAACCCACGGAGGCTTGCACCTCGCTGGTTTTCAAGACCAGAGCCTTAAACCACTCGACCACCTCTCCGTGCTATTTTGATATTATACGGCAAATATGCCTTCTCGTCAAGTTCCAACAAATACCTCTTGAATGCCGTAGACTGCACAGCACACCCGAAAACAAAAACCGCCGTCAAAACCGACGGCGGTTTGTTTTTTATTACAGCAGGGTTTATGCTTTGCCAGCCAAACGTTTATAGTTATTCAAACGTTCTTTAGCATCCTGTTCAGTTTTGGTGAACAGTGCTTCAGCTGTTTCAGGATACTGTTTGAGCAGGGAAGAATAACGAACTTCGCCCAAAAGGAACTCTCTGAAATCAGCAGTAGGCTCTTTAGAATCCAATACGAAAGGATTCTCACCTTTTTCTTTCAAAGCAGGATTATAACGGTAGGTTGCCCAATAACCGCAGTCTACAGCAAGTTTAGCTTCCAGCTGGCTGCAGCCCATACCCGCTTTCAATCCGTGGTTGATACACGGAGCATAAGCAATGATAAGGGACGGTCCGTCATAAGCTTCCGCTTCTGCAATCGCCTTCAAAGTTTGATTCTTATCGGCACCCATAGAAATCTGAGCCACATAAACATAACCATAGCTCATGGCCATCATGCCCAGATCTTTTTTCTTGGTCTTTTTGCCGCTGGCAGCAAATTTGGCAATAGCTGCAGCCGGTGTGGCTTTGGACGATTGACCACCGGTATTTGAATAAACTTCGGTATCAAAAACCATAACGTTAACGTTTTCACCCGAAGCCAGAACATGATCCAGACCGCCGTAACCGATGTCATATGCCCAGCCGTCGCCGCCAAAGATCCAATGACTGCGTTTGACAAAGAATTGTTTTTCTTTATACAGAGCTGCGCATTTATCGCATTGGTCCTGATATTTTTCCAAAACGGCCGTCAATGCTTCCGCACGTTCACGAGTGCCTTCGCTGACGTCCATATTATCGAGCCAATCCTGCATTGCTGCTTTCAGATCAGCCGGAATCTCGGCAGCCAAAGCTGCTTTTACCATTTCAGCAACACGCTCGCGGGATTGTTTTACACCCAGGTACATACCCAAACCATATTCGGCATTATCCTCGAAAAGAGAATTTGCCCAGCTGGGACCATGCCCTTTGCTGTTAGTAGTATACGGCATGGAAGGCGCACTGGCACCCCAGATTGAGGAACAGCCCGTAGCGTTGGCGATCATCATGCGGTCACCAACAAGCTGTGTAACCAGTTTGGCATACGGAGTTTCGCCGCAGCCGGCACAGGCGCCGGAGAACTCAAGCAAGGGCTGTTCAAACTGAACGCCTTTGACAGTATTTTTGCTCATCGGATTAGGTTTGGCCGTAACCTGATGGGCAGTATAATCCCAATGAGCAGTTTTGGCCAATTGACTTTCCAGAGGTTTCATAACCAGAGCTTTTTCTTTAGCTGGGCAAACCTGCGCGCAGTTGCCGCAGCCGGTGCAATCCAGCGGTGAAATAGCCATATGGAATTTAAGTTCTTTAGCTCCGATGGCATCTTTGTATTCCAGTCCCTGCGGAGCGTTGGCAGCTTCTGCTTCTGTCATCAGAACAGGACGGATGACTGCATGCGGGCAAACGAAGGAACATTGGTTGCACTGGATACATTTATCCATTTGCCATTCCGGTACATTGATCGCGATACCGCGTTTTTCGTAAGCGGAAGTACCGCTGGGGAAAGTACCGTCGACATTTTTATTAAAGGTGCTGACAGGCAGGTTATCGCCTTCCAGACGATTGACTGGAGTCAGGATATTATCGATAAATTCGTTGCCGGTAACTGCGATATTGGCGTCACCAGCAGCATCAGCCCAGGCTGCAGGTACATCGATCTTCACAATAGCATCGACGCCGCGGTCGATAGCCGCATAGTTCATGTCAAGAATAGCCTGGCCTTTCAGTCCGTAGGAATGATCGACAGCTTCTTTCAGATACTTGACGGCATCAGCCAAAGGAATAATATCCGCCAGTTTGAAGAAGGCTGACTGCATGATCATATTGATACGTCCGCCCAAACCGATTTCCTGAGCGATCTTCACCGCGTCGATAGTATAGAAATTAACAGCATTTTTAGCAATGTAGCGTTTGATATTGCCCGGCAGATGCGTTTCCAGCTCTTCCATAGACCAGTTGCAGTTCAAAAGGAAGGTACCGCCTTTTTTCAGGCCTGCGGTAACATCATATTTGTCTACATAAGACTGATTATGTACGGCTACAAAGTCTGCAAAAGTGATCAGATACGGAGCGCGGATCGGCTCATGCCCGAAGCGCAGATGCGAGACAGTGATACCACCGGATTTTTTAGAATCGTAGGAGAAGTAACCCTGCGCATACATATCCGTATGGTCGCCGATAATCTTGATCGCGCTTTTGTTGGCGCCGACAGTGCCGTCACTGCCCAGGCCCCAGAATTTACAGCTTTTGGTAGAGGCAGGAGTAGTATCCAGCGAGGTAGTTACCGCCAAAGAGGTATTGGTAACATCGTCAACGATGCCTACAGTGAAATTATTTTTCGGTTCTGCTGCAGTAAGATTTTCAAAAACCGCCAGCACTTCAGACGGAGTCAGCTCTTTACTGCCCAGGCCATAACGGCCGCCGATGATGAGCGGTGAAATCTCTGCTTCGTAGAAAGCGCCGCGCACATCCATGTATAACGGTTCGCCAAAGGAACCGGGTTCTTTGGTGCGGTCCATAACAGCAATACGTTTAACTGTTTTAGGAACAGCAGCCATAAAATGTTTGATCGAGAACGGACGATACAGATGCACAGCCAGAAGGCCGACCTTCCTGCCTTCAGCGTTGAGTTTTTCGACAACAGTCTGGATCGTTTCGCAGGCACTGCCCATAGCGATGATGATTTCTTCCGCATCCGGAGCACCATAATAGTTGAACAGACCATATTTACGTCCAGTCAGCTTGTTGATCTCGTTCATATATTCTTCAACGATACCGGGCAAAGCTTCATAGTAAGAGTTTACAGCTTCACGGGTCTGGAAATAGATATCAGGATTTTGAGCAGTGCCGCGAACGACTGGATTATCGGGATTGAGCCCGCGATTACGGAAAGCAGTGACCGCATCATAATCGATCAGTTTAGCCAGATCATCATAAGCCAGAGTTTCTATTTTCTGAATTTCGTGGGAAGTACGGAAACCGTCAAAGAAGTTAATAAAAGGAACACGACCTTTGATAGCAGACAAATGAGCCACTGCCGACAGATCCATAACTTCCTGTACTCCGCTTTCAGCAAGCAGCGCAAAACCTGTCTGGCGTGTAGCCATAACGTCCTGATGGTCGCCGAAAATAGACAGTGAGCTGGCAGCTAAAGCACGGGCAGAAACATGGAACACGCCCGGCAGCAGTTCGCCTGCCATTTTGTACATATTAGGAATCATCAGAAGGAGACCTTGCGAAGCAGTGTAGGTTGTTGTTAAAGCACCGGACTGCAAAGAACCGTGTACGGCACCGGCAGCACCAGCTTCAGATTGCATTTCCAATACTTTTACAGTTTGACCAAAAACATTTTTCTGACCTTGAGCAGCCCATTCGTCTACAACTTCGGCCATGGTAGAGGACGGGGTAATAGGGTAGATAGCTGCGACATCGGTGAATGCATAAGATATATACGCCGCTGCCGTATTACCGTCCATAGTTTTCATTTTTGTCATTTGATCCCCTTCTTTCTTTTAATTAGAGTACAAGATATGGGAACCGGCCTTATCGGTTCCAGTGATACGCAAAATAAATGTGCGGCAAGACATAGTTCACCCTTGCTCACACAATTAGTATACACTATTTAATCACTTTTGTAAATTTCCTTCGCATGTATACATGTGAATATTATGCAAGTATTTTGTAAATTTTTAAAACTACTCAATTTATTGACAAATGCTATAATAATGCTACGGAGGTGTTGAATTTGCAGACGATTGTTAACTACATTGCAAATGCTCTTCAAGCCCGTATTCCCAGGATTAAAATAGATACAGCCAATGACGCTGCCACAGCTCACTTGACTATACCAAACAAACACGGCGGAAAACCTATCAACATCTTAGCCAAAGCTCACGCAGGCATCGTGGTCGTTTTTAATAAAACTCCACGACTTTTTGACCAGGATGCCAAAGGCATTGACAAGCTTGCCTTTGATATCAGCGAATATCTGAAAGGACGCAGTGTTTATCTTGATCTGCTGAAAAGTGACGGCAGTGACAGCGGCAAAGACTGTATCGCTAATTCTATCGAAGTACAGGCGGAAAACTTTACTATTCTGACAAATCTTATTACCCGCAAGGGGCTTTTAGACAGCACAGAATTAGAAAAAGCTTTACAAGAGGGCGACATTGTACGGGTCAATTATTGGGACCCGCGCAAAAATTACGGCTATAGGCTTGACGGCGATCATCTCGCCAAAATAGCCTTATGACCAAATAAAAGAAGAGCTGCTTTGGCAGCTCTTCTTTTATTTTTAACATCTGCTGATTTTCAGGCAACAAAGGAAGACAATACTGAAGCCTTGGTGATAATACCCCGGAATACTTTTTCTTCATCAACCACGGCCAGCGGAAAGGCAGCATTAGCTGCCAAAGGCACTATATCAGCAACGGGAGCGTCCAGATCGTTGACCTGGAGCACATCGCGTATGATCGCTTCGCTGAAAGTCTTTTTCCCGTCACGGACAGCCAAAGCTCCCTCCAGGGTAACGATACCGATGAAGTTCATATGGTCTCCGACCACATAAGCGCTGGACACGCCGTTGGCGCGCATACTGGTAAGCGCCGTATTGGCACCGTCGCTGTCTTTAACGATACAGCTGGGCGTAGACATAATATTACGCACGCAAAAGACCTTACTGGTATTGACATTATGAATAAATTTCTTAACATAATCATCTGCAGGGTTTGCAAGCATCTGCTCCGGCGTATCGATCTGCACCATTCTGCCGTCGCGCAGGATACCTACTCTGTTACCAAGCTTAAAGGCTTCGTTGATATCATGGGTAATGAAAACAATAGTTTTACCCATGCGTTCCTGGATCCGCAGCAGCTCAAACTGCAGATCGTTTTTGACCAGAGGATCAAGCGCCGAAAAAGCTTCATCCATCAGAAGTATATCAGGATCATTAGCAAGCGCCCTGGCTATACCTACACGCTGTTTCATCCCGCCTGACAAGCTGCTGAGTTTTTCGTGCTCATAACCCGTCAGTCCGACCATATTGATCATTTCCATAGCCTTATTTTCACGTTCTTCTTTGCCGACACCGCGTACTTCCAAGCCATAGGCCACGTTACCCAGTACATCGCGATGGCTCAAAAGCCCGCCGTTTTGAAAGACCATGGAAACCTTCGTACGCCTCAGCTCCTGCAGCTGTTTTTCATTATATTTGGTAATGTCCTCGCCATCGATCAGAATTTCGCCCTTTGTCGGCTTATGCAGCATATTAAGGCAGCGTACGATAGTTGATTTACCACTGCCTGATAAACCGATAAGTACAAAAAGCTCACCTCTTTTGACGCTGAAGGAAACATCGCTGATCGCAGCCATGATACCTGTCGTTTCCATAACGTCCATCCGGCTGGCTCCAAGCTCCAACAGCTTGAAGGCAGCTTTTCTTTCATCCAGGAAGTCATAGGGACCAAACAATTTATATAAGTTTTTCACTTCTAAAACCGTATCTTTTTCCTGCATCATTTACCCTCCTTCTGCACCAGGCTCTGTGTCAGACGATCAATAATGATCGCAATAATAACAATGGCGAAACCGGCGATAATGCCGCGTCCGGATTCCATACGGTTAATAGCGATCAAAACTTCCATACCAAGTCCGTTCGCACCGATCATGGCACAGGTAACTACCATCGCCACCGCCATCATCATCGTCTGGTTGATACCGGTCATGATCGTTGGCAGCGCCTGAGGTATCTGCACCTTAAACAAAGTCTGCCAGCTGGAGGAACCAAACGAGCGGGAGGCCTCAACAACCTCCTGATCGACCTGGCGGATACCGTGACTGGTCAGCCTGATAACAGGTACCACAGCATAAACTACTGTTGCCAGAACCGCCGGCACCTTTCCTGGTCCCAGCAGCATAACTGCCGGTATCATATAAACAAAGGTCGGCATCGTCTGCATCGCGTCCAGTATCGGCCGCACTATCGTATCAGCGCCGCGTACCGCCGCCAGAGCGATCCCGATCGGCAAACCTATCAGCAATGAAAAAATTACTGCCGTGATCACGATAGCTAAAGTTTCATTCATCATATGCCAATACCCGCAGGCACCGATCATAAACAGCAGGCCGCCGTAAATGACACCGTTTCTGTAGCTGTTCATCAGTTTTTTTGTGGCAAAAACTACCAGCAGAATCATCAGCCACCAGGGAATCATATCCAGTGCGCCGTTGATGCCGTTAATAAAAATACTGAGCATCTTTTTGGCGGCAACAAAAACCTCGCCGTAATTAATATTGATGTAACGTACAAATTCATCTATCGGTTCTGCTATATTCAGATTGATATTAGGAAAATTCAACAACCAACTTGTCATATGCCCGCCCCCTTACTGTTCTTTTAACGCAGCCCGCATGGTCTGGGCCTTATCGGGCGGCAGCCATTGCGTAAGCAGATTATCATGTTTTTGTAAAAACCAACGGGCCGCCTGGTCATAAGTCGCCTTATTATCGGCAATATAAGCGAGAGCTTCCGCTGTTAAAGCACTGGAAGTATGATACTTTTTCAGGAACTCTGTAAACTCAGGCTGCCGTTTTGGAAAACGGCTGTTAGCCGATACCATGACAACTACTGATGGCGCAGCTGTTTCACCTGCTTCAAACCCGGCCTGATTATACGGCGCGTCTTCTAAAAGCACCAGATCCAGCTTGCCGCTGATCCAGGTTGGTTCCCAATTATAGCCAACGATAGGCAAACCTTTTTCGTAAGCCGTTACAAAGGCTGTGCTCAAGGTCGCCTCGCTTCCGGGACGGAAATACACATAATTTTTATCCAGCCCGTAGTGCTTATACTTTTTAAACATTACTTCATCGACCGCCCAACCGGGGATAGCTCCATAAATACGCCCTTTGGAAGGATTTTCTTCATCCACAAAAAGTTTACTGTAGCGGGCCAGATCAGAAACCTTGTGCAGATCAGGCGCCATCGGCGCAATGCCACGCTGGGGATCACCTTCGATCACATAACGCGGTACATACAGGCCCTGTTTATTATCATCGAAGTTGATTCCCAGATCGACTATCCCACCAGCGGCTTTATCAGCCTGATAGGTAGCAACGTTATCCGTCCAGAGCTCCATATTTACGTCCACATCACCGCGCACCAGTGCCGCTTCCATAATCGGCGTCGAGCCGTTCATCGTTTCTACTTTTAAACCATAAGCCTTTTCTGCAATCAAACCGGCTACCGCGTTAAGATCGGAAGAGCGTCGTGTAG
>OGHI01000899.1_pt1 | contig 14241 bp, 10 predicted proteins | sample 1571501 | NCBI WGS metagenome assembly OGHI01 (sample SAMEA2581962, study PRJEB24529) | metagenome | biome: Human gut stool | place: China | collected 2011
ACAGCCAATCTTTTGTTAACCTTAAATCTAATACTATGAAAAACACATTGCAAAGATACGGACTTTCTGCATATCTCCAAATTTTCAGGCTCAAGTAGCGTATCTTATAACATGGTTTAATAGAAGTAACAGTTTCGTTAACATTTAACATAAATCCATCGGATATTAACAAATATCCGATGGAGTAGATTCAGAGATTACTCATATCGCAATGAACGAGCAGGTTTGCTCATTATTATTTTCATTGTCTGGAAAGCCACTGTCACAAATGAGATAAACAGCATCAGCAATACAGGTACTATAAAGAACCACGCTTTGAGATCGGTACGGAAAGCATAATGGCTTAACCAGGCATTCATACTAAACCAAGCTACCGGAAGAGCTATAACAACTGCAATCAAAATCAACTGGAAAAATCCTTTGACCAACTGATAGAAAAGATTCCAGCGGGAAGCTCCCAACACTTTACGTATTCCCATCTCTTTGGTGCGGGTGGAACAGGAAAACATGACTAATACCCAAAGTCCGAGACAGGAAATAAAGATTGCCAATCCGGTGAACGAACCGATCATCGCTCCGAAAACCTCGTCTTGCCGATATTGGTGGTCGAAGAACTGATCGAGGAAGAAATAATCAAAGCTGGAATCCGCAAAATACTGATTCCAGATCTCTTGCACTTGAGATACCAGTTCACGGGGATTTCCGGAAGCCATCACAACAGAGATATAACGCTGGGGCAACCAATCAATTTTATCTTTATGAATCAGCATGATAGGTGTATAGTTCTTGCTCAACGCCTGCTGATGATAATCTTTCACCACTCCGATAATCTGCATCGGCGCATCAGTACATTCCACTGTTACCAACTCGCCTATCGCCTCATCATTGGAAGCAAATCCCAGATTACGTACAGCTGTTTCATTAATCACCAGTTTATCGACATCATCACCATATTCTTCGGAGAAACTTCTTCCGGCTACTATCTGCAAACCGTATGCATCCGCATAATCAGGATCACAAGCCAGCATCTCATAAAGACGGTTCTGCTTCAAAGCGTCATTGGTGCGACGATTGGAAAGGAATGTGGCCACTTCTTCGCCCGGCACGGCACCGGAAAAAGTAACCCGATGGACCAGAGGAAGACGCGCGATTGCTTTTTTCATTGCTTCCAACTTGATATTCTGCCCCTCTGTATGTCCCGGAAACTTAACCACTAATGTCTGGCTGGTTTTCACTCCCAAAGATTGATTGCGCATAAAATTCAGCTGTGCAAAAACAATCAATGTAACACAAAGTAAAATCATGGAAGCTGTATACTGGACAACCACCAGTACCTGACGGGTTCGGTCGCCTGACTTGCTATGCAAAAACTTCCCTTTCAACAAGGTTATAGGTTTGCGATTCAACAAAGCCAATGCCGGATAATACCCGGAAATAAATATTCCGGCTATAAAAACGAGAACCAGCAAAATCCACCAGTAATCCATGAACCAGACAGAAAACGTAACTGTACGTCCTACCAATTGGTTGAAATGTGGAAGAACCAGTTCTATTAATCCCACAGCTAATATGAAAGCTATCAGATTCATAACCAAGGCCTCAAACAGGAATTGATAAATCAACTGTTGGCGGAAAGCTCCCACTACCCTGCGCACTCCCACTTCTTTAGCACGCTCCATCGAACGTGCTACGGTCAGATTGATATAGTTAATCCAGGCAATAACCAGAATAGCGACAGCCGCAAAAATCAGGGCGATCATAGCAGAACGATTTCCTTTGGTTTCCGTCTCATAGCCTATCTGTGGGGTGAGATGTATATCTGCCAAGGGAATTAAAGACACGCCCCACGTCTTATTTTTCAGTGCTTCCTCTGTCTTGTATTTCTCCGCCATCACAGGAAATTCTTTTTCTATCTCCGCTTTTCTTTCCGGTGAATCGAGCAAAACATACGTATAGGCTTCATGCTTATACCAGTATTCCTGCATATATTGAGGCAGAGAGGCATAGGAAATCAGAAAATTATAATGAATGTGTGAGTTGGAGGGCATTTCTTTCATGACTCCGGTCACTTCGCACGATACTTTATCATACGTTCCGGTAAAGATCAGAATTTTGCCGATAGGGTCTTCATCTTTGAAATACTTACGGGCAATACGTTCGGTGATTACCACTTGCCGGGGCATGGAGAGACAAGTCTTTTTATCCCCTTTCAGAAGTTCGAAATCAAAAAGACGGAAGAAGCCCGGATCGGCATAGGCTATCTGATTCTCCCGTAATGTCAGTTCGCCATATTTCACAATCTGCTCCGGTTGGAGATGGGTAGCGATACGGGTATAATCTTCGATTCCGGCAAGATTCTCTTTCATGGCCGAGGCATATCCGAAAGAGCTGGTCGCCCAGTAATCGGTCAGGACTTCCCCTTCATGAAAAGTGCTTTGCACCCGATAGATATGGGCATATTTCGTGTGCATTTTATCAAAGCTGAACTCAAAAGTGACATAGGTTAGCATCAGTAATGCCGATGCCATTCCGATTGCCAATCCAAAGATATTGATGAAACTGAACTTCTTCCGCTTCATCAGATTCCGATAGGCACTATTCCAGTAATTCCCTATCATACGGTTTCGTTTTTAGATGACGTTTTCTTTTCCAGCGGACGGTTGATGTTTTCGGCTACAATCTGTCCGTCCAATAGTTGGATGACCCGGTGTGCATACTTCGCATCCCGCTGTGAGTGGGTGACGATAATGATTGTGGTTCCCTGACGGTTGAGTTCGCTCAACAGTTCCATCACTTCGATGCCATTCACCGAATCCAGATTTCCGGTAGGTTCGTCGGCCAGCAGTAGTTTACATTCGGTCACTACGGCACGGGCAATGGCTACACGCTGTTGCTGTCCGCCGGATAACTGCTGGGGATAATGATTCGCACGATGTAACAGGTTGACTTTTTCGAGCACTTTATTGACTCGTTCTTTCCGTTGGAGAGTCTTCATACCCAGATAGACAAGTGGCAGTTCCACATTCTCATACACGGTCAGTTCGTCAATCAGGTTGAAACTCTGAAAGATAAAGCCCAGATTGCCTTTCCGCAAAGCAGTCAACTGGTTTCCAGTCATTTTATCGACTTGCTTCCCCTCAAAAAAGTAAGAACCGGAAGTCGGAGAATCCAATGTACCGAGAATATTCAGCAAGGTGGATTTGCCGCATCCTGACGGTCCCATTATCGCTACAAATTCTCCTTGTTCCACCTGTAAGGTGACATCATTCAATGCTTTTGTCTGCACCTCTTCTGTGGTGAAAAGCATAGATAGTTTTTCTGTTTTAATCATAATAATTATTCATTATTTTAGTATTAGTTTCTCATTGTCTCCAAATAATTCATACCCGGATATGATTACTTTCTCACCCGGAGACAAACCGTCTGTCACCTCGTAATACAGTGGATTCTGCCGTCCTATCTTCACAGGGCGCCGCGTGGCAAATGTACCACTTTCATCGACAACGTACATCCATCGGCCCCCGGTAATTTGAAAGAATCCGCCACGGGGAACCAGAATAGCTTGTGCCGGATCACCCAATTGCAGGTTTATGTGATAAGTCTGTCCGGCACGGATATTCTCCGGTCGTTCGGATATAAAATTGAGGTCTGTACGAAACTGACCGTCTTTCACTTCAGGATAAGGTTTAGTCACTTCCAGTTTATAGGTTCCTCCGTCACGGGTAAAGTCGGCAGGAAGTCCGGGAAGTACCCGTTCTACGTAGTGCTCGTCTATCTGTGCCTGTACTTTAAGGTCGGAAGTGATGATTTGCCCGATATGTTCGCCGGCAGAAATAGATTGCCCGATTTGCGCATTCAGGTTTCCTACCTGTCCGTCAATCGGAGCTTTCACTTTCAGGTTTTCCAAACGCTCACGAACCAATGCCAAGCTCCGTTTCATATTACGTATATTCTCGTCAAGACTGCCTATCTGACTTTCCCGAAAAATATGATCCTGCCGGATACGTTCGTCAATAACAGCCAGTTGCTCTTTGGCTGCTATATATTCTTCCTCTGCCTGGCGATAGTCTTCACGTGCTATCAGTTGTTCGTTTACCAAACGTTTATACTGCTCATAACGGCGTTGCTTCCCGATAAGCTCTTTATTCAGGCCGATACGTTCTTGTTTCAGTTGCAGTCGTTCCTGCTCCATACTAATCCGGGTATTACGCAACTCGTTTTCCTGATAAGCAAGATCGGCTTCACTCTGCATGATACCGATATTGAGCAATGGGTTGCTAAGACGCAGAATCACATCACCGGCCTTTACCATAGCTCCCTCTTCTTTCAGGCGCTCTTCCACACGACCGCCCTCGATGGCATCCATATAGATAATCCGGCTAGGCATGACCTGACCAATCACACGGATATAATCACTGAACTCGGCCTGCTCGACAGTAGCAATTGTCAGCCGGTCTTTCTCCACTGCCATAGAAGAAGCTGTATCTCTGAAAATAAAATAGGCAATCACAGCAAGTCCGAGCATTACCCCACCGACCCAATAAAGACGTTTGCGATTGATGCCGGGTTTTCGTTCAATAAGTGTATCCATAATGGTTTATAAAAAAGTTCCTTGTCGATAATATTTTTCTAGTTTCATCATCATTTCTATTTGCAAGCGTACACGAACCAGTTCTGCTTTGGCAGCAATAAACCGGTTACGGGCTTCCATCAGTTGAAAGACGGAAATCAATCCCTCTTCCCATTTCCGTTCGGATTCTTTCAGTACCAGTGTTTCAGCGTCAAGTTGTGATAATGCCTGCTGATGTTCACTATATCCGGTGTGAAGAGAAAGGAGTGTTTGCTCAATATCCGTATATAATTGTTGTTTTTCAAGTTCTTCTTCGTTTTTGAGCCGATACATATTCAATTTCAGCTTGCGCTGATTGGTCAAACGTTGCAAACCGCTTAGCAGGGGAAAGGAGATGCCAACACCCACATATTTTCCTATATTATCACGCAATTGTCTGGCCGAGAAAGCTGTATTATAATAATTGGAACCGACGGTGAAACGAGCAAAGACAGAGGGTGAGAAAGCTCCTCCCGCTATCGCATACTCTTTATGAGCTGCTTTTTGTTTCAAATCAATCATACGTATGGAGGGCAATATTTCGATAGATTGTGCGTATAGAGTTTCCACAGTCGAAACAGAATATGGTGGTAATTGGGATGCTGTAATCGTATCCAGAATAGCGAGTGTGTCGCCCGGCTGGATATTCATTAATTGTTTCAGATGCAATAAAGCGATCCGACTGCTATTTCCGCGCGACTGATAACGATAAATATCTCCCTCCCGGCGTGCTTTCACCTCCTGTAAATCGGAAGCTGATTTCAATCCCAGTTCCACGAAGACCTCTGTCTGTTTCAAATACCTTTCGCTCAACCGGCTTTGTTCCAAAGCAAGATCGAGCAATTTTCTCTCCAGAATCAGTTTGTAATAAGCATCCGTCACCTGATAGGCCAGTTCATTCTGTTTCTCTTTCAGCTCCCATTCACTACGTTCTTTGTTCATTTTCCGGAAACGCACCTGATTGATACGCGAAAAGCCTTCAAATAAGGAAAGTGTCATATCAAGTCCCACCGTTCCCTCTTCAAAAGATTCACTGGTATACCCATTGGTGTCAGGATCCAGCGAACGTCCGAATCGTTTGCCTGTTTCCGCATTAACCACTATGTGCGGCAGGAAAGCACCGACAGAAGCTATATAATCCGCTTTCGTTTCCTTTATGCCGATAACTCCGTTACGTACAGCCGGATTCTGTTTATAAGCCAAACGAATGCAATCGTCCAAACTCATAGCGGATTGGGCTAGCAGGAAAACCGGCACTGAAAGCAATAGTAGTAAAAGAAATCTTTTCATCCTTTATAATATATGATTGTGTGATAGCAGGATGATAAAAGCAAATGCAATGCCACAAATCATAAATAATTGATTATAAAACAAATAGAAATTACATAATTCTTCCACCGTCCAAAAATTAAACGCCCTAACGTCCAATAATTGGACATTACCGAGAGAATCCCTCTATTCTACCCCATTCTAACTCGTTCTGACTCATTCCAGCATAAACTTTGTATGAAAACGTCTAATTATTGGACACTCCCTTGCAAAGAAAATCAAAAACAGATACCTTTACCCGGAAACTTAAAAGGAACATTCAACGGACAGAGCCCCCAATCTTGCGTATGGAAACAGGAACGATTTTAATTGTAGACGACAATAAGAGTGTATTAGCCTCACTGGAGTTATTACTCGAGAATGTGTTCAGCACAGTCCGCACAGCTGCCAATCCTAATCAAATCACGACCATCTTATCTACCACTCCGATTGATATTGTGATTCTGGATATGAACTTTTCAGCAGGAATCAACAATGGTAACGAGGGACTGTACTGGCTGAAACATATCCATGAAATCCGCCCTTCACTGCCCGTTATTATGCTAACCGCCTACGGTGATGTAGAATTAGCCGTTAAAGCACTGAAGAATGGTGCAACAGATTTTCTACTAAAACCATGGGATAACCACATACTGATACAGAAAATAAAGGAAGCCTATCAAAACAATCGTCCAACCCATCATAAAAACTCTCCCAAATCAACCCAGAAAGCATCCGGTGATGAAAATCTGAATAAGTCAGAAATGTTGATCGGTCATTCCCCTGCAATGCTACAGCTAATTAAGGTAGTTACTAAAGTCGCCAAAACCGATGCCAATATCCTGATAACCGGAGAAAACGGAACAGGAAAAGAGATGTTAGCCAGGGAAATACATCGCTTATCTTCACGAAACACCCGTCAGTTACTTAGTGTCGATATGGGGGCTATCAGCGAATCGCTCTTTGAGAGTGAACTCTTCGGACACGAACGTGGAGCGTTTACTGATGCTTATGAAAGCCGTCCGGGTAAATTCGAAGCCGCCAATGGTGGTTCGCTTTTTATGGATGAAATCGGAAATCTCCCTCTTGCATTGCAGGCCAAACTACTGACTGTACTACAAAACCGAAATATCACCCGAATCGGAAGCAACAAAGTGATTCCCGTTGATATCCGACTCATCTCCGCCACCAACAAAGACATACCGGAGATGATTAAAGAAGGTTTGTTCCGCGAAGACTTATTCTATCGCATCAATACCATCCATCTGGAAATTCCCCCTTTGAGAGAACGGGGAGATGATCTATTATTATTCATCGATGCTTTTCTTCATCGCTTCGCTTCCAAATATCAACGACCGGAAATGCGAATGCATGAGCAAACGATTGAAAAGCTACGCTCCTATCATTGGCCGGGCAATATCCGGGAACTGCAACACACCATCGAAAAGGCGGTTATTTTATGCGAAAGCAACGTGATACGTCCTAAAGATATTCTGGTGAAACAGACTTGGAAACCACAGACAGTCCAAGCGGTGCCCAATCTGGAAGAAGTGGAACGACAAGCCATCGAGACGGCCATCTTGCAAAATAATGGAAACCTGACTGCTGCGGCCGAACAACTTGGTATCAGCCGACAAACGCTCTACAATAAACTGAAACGATTTAAGCCCTAAGCCGTATGCTATTCAGCCGACATATATATTGGACCACATTAGGACATATCCTATTTATTCTTGCTACCGCAGGAACAGGTCTATGGCTCATTATTTCCCAACAAGGAGTGGTAATAGGGATATTACTGGTTATCTGCTCCTTGTTTCAGATTGGAAGATTAGTGAATAAGCTAAACTCTTTCAACCAAAAATTACGCCTTTTCTTCGATGCGATAGAAGACAAAGACAATATGCTCTATTTCCCCGAAAACAATGTCAGCCGGGAACAGGAAATGCTGAATCGTTCACTCAACCGTATCAATGCCCTGCTCATCCGAACTCAAGCTGAATATTCAAAGCAGGAACATTTCTACCGTTCGCTATTGGAAGAAGTCCCTAGCGGTGTGTTGGCATGGGATTCTTCCGGAAAAATAATGATGGCCAACAGTGCCGCACTGACTTTATTGGGATGCCAGCAACTAGCCCAATACGACCAACTGAAACCTATCCTGCAGGAAAAAGAGAAGAAAGAACGACTTAGTCTGTCTCAAAACCAGATGAAATTACAGAACGAAACTATTACCATCTTATCCATCAAGGATATCAGCAATGAACTGAATGATAAAGAGAGTGAATCATGGAACAAGCTAAGCCACGTGCTTACCCACGAAATCATGAACACCATTGCTCCCATCATCTCCCTGTCGCAAACATTATCCGCATATCCGGACAACAGCGAAAAAACACTTCGCGGACTTCATATCATCCAGGCACAAAGTGAACGCCTGCTGGAATTTACCGAATCTTTCCGTCGTCTCTCCTATCTGCCCCAACCGGAAAGGAAACGGTTTTCACTAACAGCCCTCCTGCAAAATCTGCAAGAACTCCTGTCTACCGATTTTCAGGAAAATCAGATTCATTTCACACTTACCTGTCAGCCGGAATTCATCGATATGGATGGAGACGAGAACCAGCTATCCCAAGTCCTGCTCAATCTCCTTAGAAACTCCATTCAGGCGTTAGACGGAAGAACAGACGGAGCAATCGAAATTTATGCATATCGGGACGAGCATATATCTATCGACGTCACAGACAATGGTCCCGGTATCCCCGATGAACTGCAGGAAAAAATATTCATTCCGTTCTTCACCACCAAATCCGAAGGAACCGGTATCGGATTAAGTCTCTGCCGACAAATCATCCGTAACCACAACGGTCATTTGTCTATTTTGGAAAGCCGTCCCGGTAAAACAATTTTTCATATCGACATTTCACTGTAAAACAAACCTTTCACGGCCTTCGAGTGTTTATTATCATATAAACGAATTTTACACGATATGAGCACCAAAGAACAATACTGGAAATATTCCCTCATTGTCATCATCCTGTTTATGGGAGTCATCATCTTCCGCCAAATCACTCCTTTTCTGGGGGGATTGCTGGGAGCACTCACCATCTACATTCTTGTACGCGGACAGATGAATCATCTGGTAGAAAAACGAAAGCTGAAACGAAGCATCAGCGCACTGTTGATTACCGCAGAAACGATTTTCGTCTTTCTTATCCCTTTGGGATTGACTGTCTGGATGGTGGCAAACAAGTTACAGGATATCAATCTGGATCCACAGACCTATATTGCACCTATTCAACAGGTAGCAGAATTCATCAAAGAGAAAACAGGATACGATGTATTGGGAAAAGATACGCTGTCATTCATCATGTCCATACTTCCCCGTATCGGACAAATTATAATGGAAAGCATCAGCAGCCTTGCCATCAACCTGTTCGTCATGATCTTTGTGCTTTACTTCATGCTGATTGGAGGAAAAAAGATGGAAGCTTATGTCAATGACATTCTGCCATTTAATGAAACCAATACGCAGGAAGTCATTCACGAAATCAATATGATTGTCCGTTCCAATGCTATCGGCATTCCCTTACTGGCTATCATTCAGGGAGGCGTGGCTATGATAGGCTATCTGCTTTTCGGAGCACCCAACATACTGATGCTGGGATTCCTGACCTGCTTTGCAACCATCATTCCGATGGTAGGTACGGCATTGGTATGGTTTCCTGTAGCCGCTTATCTTGCCATCAGCGGAGACTGGTTCAACGCCATCGGGCTTTTTGGCTATGGAGCTATCGTCGTATCGCAATCGGACAACCTTATCCGGTTCATCCTTCAAAAGAAGATGGCGGATACACATCCGCTTATCACTATTTTCGGAGTAGTCATCGGCCTGCCGATATTCGGGTTTATGGGAGTCATCTTCGGTCCGTTGCTGCTTTCATTATTCTTTCTTTTTGTGGATATGTTCAAGAAAGAATATCTCGACTTGCGAAATAACCTCCCATCGAGATGACGAAACTACCGAAAAATTGTGTACTTTTGCGGCTGTAAAAACGACACTAAAATTTGATGGAAACATTTACATTCAATACTGTCGAACTGATTCTTTTATCGGTGGCAGGTATTCTTTTTATCATCCAGCTCATTTATTATTTCGGCCTGTACAATCGAATACATGTCCACAATAAAGCTGTAGGCAAAGAAGAGGTGCATTTCATACGAGAACTGCCTCCACTTTCCGTGATTCTCTGTGCACGCAATGAGGCTGAAAATCTTCGTAAAATTCTACCTGCCATTCTGGAACAGGACTATCCACAATTTGAAGTGATTGTCATCAATGATGCTTCCACAGATGATACCGAGGATATACTGGGAGTGATGGAAGAAAAATATCCTCATCTTTACCATAGTTTTACGCCCGAAAGTGCACGCTATATCAGTCATAAGAAACTGGCTCTAACGTTAGGCATCAAAGCCAGCAAACATGACTGGCTCGTATTTACGGAAACAAACTGTATGCCCGCCAGCAACCAGTGGCTAAAACTGATGGCACGTAATTTCACTCCGCAGACCCAAATTGTGTTGGGATATAGCGGATACGACCGCACAAAAGGATGGTTGCACAAACGTACTGCATTCGATACTTTGTTCCAGTCTTTGCGCTATCTGGGATTCGCGCTGGCCGGAAAACCTTATATCGGTATCGGACGCAACCTGGCTTACCGGAAAGAACTATTCTTTCAACAGAAAGGTTTCTCCAAATACCTGAATCTGCAACGTGGAGAAGATGATTTATTCATTAATGAGCTAGCTACCTCCTCCAACACCCGTGTTGAAACAGACTTCAACGCTACCACACGGATACAGCCCGTATATCGCTACAAAGATTGGAAAGAAGAAAAGGTTAGTTATATGGCTACTGCCAGATTCTACCACGGAATACAGCGTTACCTCCTGGGATTTGAGACATTCTCCCGTTTGTTATTCTATATTGCCTGTATAGCAGGTATCGTATTCGGGATACTTAATTTCCACTGGCTGGTAGCAGGCATCGCATTCCTGATGTGGTTACTGCGCTTTACAGTACAAGCTGTCATTATCAACCGCACGGCAAAAGAAATGGGTGGAGGACGAAAATACTATTTCTCGTTACCTGTTTTCGACCTTATCCAACCTGTACAGTCATTGAAGTTCAAACTCTGCCGTTTCTTCCGGGGAAAAGGAGATTTCATGAGAAGATAAACCGGATTTCGTGAGAAGACAGACTTATTGTTAAATCAATCGCTGCATATAAATAGCATCCGAACCATCGTGATAATAGCATGGCTTTATTCCAACAGGAATAAAGCCATTTTTCATATATAGCCCGATAGCGGAAGTATTGGTCACTTTCACTTCAAGCGTAATCTTTGCAGCCTTACATTCACCGGCCGTCTGAATCGTCTGGTCCATCAATACCTGCCCCAGTTCTCTTCCTCTATAATCCGGATGAACAGCTATCGAATAGATTCTTAAATAGCGAGTTCCCCCATGAAATAACAGGGAGACATAAGCGATCACCCTATCCGCCTCCATCATCACATAGAAAATTCCTTTCGAACGGCTTATCAGATAGGCAAACTGCTCTTTTGAAAAACTGTCTTCCCGGAAACACTCCCACTCTATTTCCAAAATAGCGGGAATGTCTGCCTGCTGTGCTTTACGGACGATTATCGGCTCCATAATCAATAATGTTTTGTTTCTAGCACTTGTTCAAAGTGATTCAACAAACGGTAATACATTTCATCACCGATAATGGCATCTTCCAGTCCATGATCGATGCTCGGATTGTCATTGATTTCAATCACATAAGCCTTATCATCCACCATTTTCAGATCGACTCCATACAACCCTTTTCCTATCAGATTGGCAGCCTTTACAGCTGTATCCAATACCACACGAGGCACCTGATAAATAGGAATCGTATCTACCAATCCACAACGGCTTCTGCCCGAATCATAGTGACAGTAAATCTGCCAGTGTCCTTTCGCCATATAATATTTGCAGGCATAGAGCGGTACACCGTTCAATAGACCGACACGCCAGTCAAACTCCGTTGGAGTAAATGCCTGTGCCAGCAAGATAGCCGATTTTTCAAACAGTATCTTCAGACTGGCTTGCAGTTCCTCTTCGTTCGACACTTTTTTCATACCAATGGAATAAGAGCCATCCGGTATTTTCAGGATAAAAGGAGCACCTACCAGTTCGCTTATCTGTTCAAACGAATGATGGTTGGATTGAAAAATCAATGTAGACTTAGGAGCAGATATCTTTTCCTTCTCAAAAAGTTCTTTCAGATACACTTTGTTCGTACACCGAATGATAGACAACGGATCGTCAATAACAGCCATTCCGTTTTGTGCAGCCAACTGTGACAAATGGAATGTATAATGATTGAGCGACGTTGTAGTACGAATAAACAAGGCATCAAATTCGAGCAAACGGATAGCATCATCTTCGGTTATCATCTCCACATGGATGTTCATTTTCTTAGCTACCTCCGTCAATTTGTGCAGAGCACCTTTATTGCTGGGAGGAAATTTCTCCTGTGGATCGACCAATACAGCGAGACTGTAACGGGAAGCCTTTGCCGACTTCGGTGCACGCCATATTTTCTTGTTAAAGTTATCCAGCGTATTGGCAAAGAAATCCTGCTCTGCATCATTAAGCTGATTCAGGGGAAGAAAATGAATGCCCTCGATCTGATTTCTGGGATGAGTATTCAAAGCCACTCTTAACAATGGGCAAGGGTAATTCTCGAAAATAAAACGCGCAATCCGTTCCATACCTTTTTCCCGGCATTTGCCAAAGTAGATATTCAGGTACCAGATATCATCCTTGATGTCATTCTTCTGTATCCATTGATAACAAAGGGCTTGCAGACTACGGTCCATCCGCACCCCCGTTCCAGCCTCCATTTTGTTGATGATATCAACATCCGGAATGACTTTCTGTCCTCTCGTTTGGGCTAGCAGCGAACAGTAATACCCTTCAGAGTTATAGCTGTAATCATTGCTAAGATTAATAACTAACTTCCGGTCTTTCTCCACCGGCTTGTTTTTTAGATAGTCGGAAACAGTCAGGACACTACTTGTCTCATAATACGGTTTCCAGTCATCCAGATTATCCAACAGAATTAACACATTATTCATAATGGTTAAAAATTAAACCTACAAGAGGATATTAAGTAAATTGGGCGCAAATATAGACATATTATTCACTCCACATCACGCAATGGACCAAATTATTTTTGCAGTAAAAATCAGATAGGAAAAAAGAGGATTATTCGTATCTCATGGAGCTTGCCGGATTGATCTTAGTGATAAGAAATGAAGGACCAATCAACATCAATACAGATGCACACAAAGTGCCCAAATTAATCAAGATAAAAAGTAAAACATTAAAAGAAACTGGAACAGTATCTACATAATAAGTCGCCGGATCAAGTTTAAAGAATCCGAATTGAGACTGAAGGATACAGAATGCCAAGCCAATGGCATTGCCCCAAAACATTCCTTTGCCAATCAAAAAGACTGCAAACCAAAGAAAGGTTCTGCGAATCGTGAAATTATTGGCTCCCAATGCTTTTAAAATCCCAATCATATTGGTACGTTCGATGATAATAATCAATAAACCGGAAATCATGGTGAAGCCAGCAACTCCTATCATCAAAATCAGAATCACCCATACGTTCAAATCCAATAAATCAAGCCAAGCAAAGATTTGAGGATTCAGTTGTTCGATGTTACGCACATAATACACACCTCCCAACTCATCTTGCCTGTTGTCAATATCAGTTGCGATCTCATAGGTTATATCTTCCAGTCTATCATAATCTTTCACCTGTAATTCCACACCGGTCACCTGTTCCGGTTGCCAACCGTTCAAACGATTCACCAGATTAAGATCCGTCAGTAAAAAGAGGTTGTCGTATTCGGAGAAATTCGTCTGATAAATTCCGGCAATCGTCAGGCGACGAGCGCGAATATCATCCTGTATATAATAGGTATATATCTTATCTCCCAGTTTCAACTTCATTTTAGTTGCCAACGCTTTCGAGATAAGTACTTGATTGGTAGAAACTGAATCACTGAAAACAGGAATCTCCCCTTCTACCAAATACTCTTTTATAAAATGGGGGTCAAACTCCGGACCTACACCTTTCAACACCATTCCTTGAAAAGCGTCATCGGTCTTAATCATACCCGGTTTGGTAGAGAAACGCTGCACATGGCTTATCTCCGGATAATCAGCAAGAGCAGTCATCATACTGTCTCCTACCA
>OGHI01000904.1_pt1 | contig 14189 bp, 15 predicted proteins | sample 1571501 | NCBI WGS metagenome assembly OGHI01 (sample SAMEA2581962, study PRJEB24529) | metagenome | biome: Human gut stool | place: China | collected 2011
GGATACGCGCCCGCCAGCTCGGCCAGCCCTGTAGCCGCCAAAGCTGCCTCCACCTGCTTTTTGATCGTTTCTGCCGTCAGCTTTTTAGCCCTCGGCCCATACGCCACTTCATCAAAAACAGTATCTTCCAAAATCTGCAGATCCGGGTTCTGGAATACATAACCGATCTTGTCAGCCAGGTCGGCCGGCTCATAATTGACAATATCCTCGCCGTCTACCAGCACCTGCCCGCTGCGGGGATGCAGAAGCGCCATGAACAAACGGCTCAGCGTCGTCTTGCCGCTGCCGTTATGGCCCAAAAGCGCCACAAACTCGCCGTCACCGATCGTGCAGGCGATATCGTTCAGTACCGGCAGACCCCTGCGGTAAGCAAAATTGACCTCTTTAGCCTCCAGCATCAGGCGTTCCCCCCTTCAAAACCAAGCAGCTGTAATTCCGCAGCCGCCTCTGCCTCAGTCCGCCACTCGCCCAAAGTGATGCCGAAACGGCGCTCGACACCCAATTTCACCTGCCATAACGCAGGTACCAGCGGACGCAGCTCCTCTTCCTCATACATCGTCCGCGCCGCAGCGGCAAAGGTATCAGCCGTTACCAGCTGCCCCTCCTTCAACACTACCATGTCCGTCACATAAGGCAGCAGATAGTCCACCCGGTGCTCAACTACGATGATCGTCGTGCCGTAACGCTGATGGATCGCATATAACAGCTCATACAGCGAATGGGCCCCGTCCGGGTCCATCGCCGATACCGGCTCATCCAGCACAATGATCTCGGGATGCACCGCCAAAGTAGCCGCCAGCAGCAAACGCTGGCGCTGCCCGCCCGACAGCTCGTCCAGCTGATAACTCTCGCGCCCCGGCAGACCCACGTCCTCCAAAGCCTTACGGGTACGCTCCGCCACCTCCTCCGGCGCAAAACCGTGATTCAGCAAACTGAAAGCAACTTCCTCGCCCGCGGTCAGCGAAACCAGCTGGCTTTCGTAATCCTCCAGCATCAGCCCCACGCGCATCGCGATATCCGACACCCGGCGGCCTTTAGTCGATTCGCCCAACACCTGCACATCGCCGCTGTAACGCCCGCCCATATAAAAAGGCACGATGCCCGTCATCGCCTTGCACAAAGTAGTTTTGCCCGCGCCGCTGGGGCCGGCCACCACAGTGAACGAACCCTTTTTGATCTCCAGGTCGATATCCTGCAGCACCAGCTCCGATTTATTATAAGCAAAATAAAAATTTTCCAGCCTGATAACGCTCTCCATCATTCATCGTCCTCCTGCACAAAAAACAGCTTCCGCACCGGCCCGAACAGCAAAAAGGTGATCATACCGTTCAGAGCCCCCACGATCGCCACCACCGGCAGCATGGCATACAGCCAGACATGCCGCGGCAAATCCAGAACGATCTTTAAAATGAAAGTAAACACGCCGCCGGGTTCCAGAGTTGCGAAAAATCCCGTCACCAGGGGCCGCAGCTTCCACTTGCCCAAACCGCAGCGCAGCATTGCCTTCACCAGGATGCAGCAGGTGATAGCCCCCGAAAGCTCGCTGGCGATATTGCCCAGCGGAAAAGCCGACTTCGACGACGGCACCAGCGTGATGCCCGCAATAAAACCAATGCCCACAGCCTGCGACAGCGTCGGATTCGTCAGATTGATAACGATAGAATACATGGCGATCGTCCAGTTCGGCGTCACGCCGCCCACATTAGGGCTGACCGTATGCAGGATGATACCGATAGCAAACAGCATCGCCGTGATCGCTACCCAGCGGTAGCCGTCCTGCATTGGTTTAACTTCGATCAGGTCCACCAACGGCAGCCTGGTATTTTTTTCTTTATCCATAATATAAGCCTCCTTCAAATAGGGCAATAAAAAAAGCCCTTCATCCCCATGTAGGGACGAAAGACACAACTTTCGCGGTACCACCCTGCTTGACTGAATAATCAGTCCGCTCGCTAAGATACGGGCCATGGCCGATATCCCCTTCCCTGGTAACGGGCGAAGCATCCCGACGGCGTCTACCCCCTTGCGGGCTCAAGCCGTATCTTAAAGGTCCATTCACCCTGCCGCCAAACGCCGGACTTGCACTGTCACCGGCTCGCTGAGGTCCGCTTGGCAAAGCTACTAATCCTCATCATCGATCAAATACTTATGAAATTACTTTAAAGTGTAGCACCAGCGGCAAAAGTTGTCAATAAGTGCGCGTGTATACATAGCGGCAAGCCCCAAAAGCTAAAAATATACTTGTAATTTTTCGCCGCCAGGAGTAAGATATTTTATGTAGTGGGGACGTAGCTCAGCTGGGAGAGCGTACGGTTCGCATCCGTAAGGTCGAGAGTTCGATCCTCTTCGTCTCCACCAAATGTTGGACGAATCCAAATCTAATGCAATGTTAGATTTGGATTTTTAATTTATAATATTATACCCAATCTATTCCATATGCATAGATCACCATAATTGCATAATGCATTGACCATTCTTTGTTTATTTATCATTACAATCCAATATTAAGTTATATCCAAATAAAATATTCCATCTCTATATTTTTATTTATTAATTAAATTTTTCTAAAGTCCAACCCCAAATTGAAAACATATAACCAACATGGTAAAATATAGCGATAAGACAGTTTTCAAAATCTCAAACCAATTATAATCTTAAATACACGAGAGCAAAAAGATTTTTAGTATATGATACAAATAGGAGGACATGGTATGACTAAGTCTGAATTTATCAAATCATATATAGACGATTTAGAGACAATACTCGAAATCTATCAATCAGGCCTAGCTGATGAAAATGATGTTTACGAATTGATACACAAAGTTCGGGGTATCTTTCTTGAAGATATTCCTCAAATTGACAACTCACTGACATTTAGGCACGATGCTGTTGAAAGAGACGCAAGTATACTTATCGGTATTTTAAAATTAAATATTATAAATAGTGAAGAACATACTGCTATTATCAAAAACAATGAAATTAAAGACACAATTGAACCATTAATATTTCTTAGTCACAAATCAGATGACAAAATATATGCTGATGCACTTGAACGTTTCATAACAGGCTTAGGTGTAAAAAACAATCAACTCATCTATTCATCACATCCATTACATAAGATACCACTTGATGCTAATATTTACGATTATCTTAGAAAAAACATATATAGTAAAATATTTATGATAATTCTGTGGTCAAACAGATACTTGGAAAGTCCTGCATGCCTAAATGAAATGGGAGCTGCCTGGGTTGTTCAGAGTGACTACACTAACATTTACGTCCCATCATTTTCTTTTGGAAATCCTAAATACCATGAATGTGCTGTAGATACGAGAAAGATGGGTGCAGTTCTAAATGGCGATAGCAATTGCAAAGCAAGTATGATTGAACTAAAAAATAAAATTCAATCATTATTTAATTTGGCAGATGATGAACAAAAAACACAATTCTTGTTAGATAATTTTATTAAAGAAATAATGACTGAAGCAAACAATAATATAGATTAAAAATCCACACATCCATAAATAGGAGAAACTCGTGAAAATAAAAATCAACAAGATGCAAGCTGCTGTATTTCAATTGATAGAAGCAATAGAACTATTTTTTGAAGAACGTGATCCTGTTTCTATACATACTTTATCAGGCGCAGCATTACAAATAATAAACGACCACATTAAAAAAGTAGATTCTAACATTGCAATACACCCAAATTCACCTTATGTAAATGAAGAACACAGAAAAGCTTGGATCAAAGCTATGAACGGTCCAAAAAACTTTTTTAAACATGCTGACCGAGATATTGAAAGCGGTATTATTGAGATAAACTTTGAAACAAATATAAACGAATATATAATTTACGGTGCAATACACAATTTGAAGAATATAGATGCTAAGTTATATCAGGACAATATAGTCTTTTCAGTATTTGAAACATGGTTCATTCATAATCACCCTGAATTATTTAATAAAGATATAATCTCTTCTCCGATTAAAATTCTTAGTAATTTAGAAATAAAAATTACTTGGGATAACAAACATAGTGTTTTAGAACTTCTAACAATAATGAAAAAATATAATATTAATACTATTGAACAACTCCAAAAACTTTGTGATAGTTAAAAAATGAAGTCTTATTTGTCTTTCCTAATACACACAAAAAAACACTGAATACCCAGCGTTTTTTTGTTATATATAACAAACACTTGAATTTTTGCAGATCAAGGAATATGATAACTATAATAGCATGTGCATACTAAAAAGAAGGCTTCAGATGCTCACCTTTAATCAAAAGTTCAACAGTAGAGCATAAATAGGTAAATTTTTCGGTGGAGACATCGTAAAGGGCATAGCCACAGCAGAAAAAACCAATTCCATTTTTCTTTTCACGAATGCAAATGAAATATACAAAGATTTTTTTATCCTATACTCTCAAAGGAAAAAAAACGTTATAAAATTGTTAAAAAAAATCATGAATTCTTCTCTTTATAATGATGTTTTTTATTGATCGCGATTTCGATGATAGCTTAGCAATGACAAATAAAGACTTATTTGAAACACCATGTCATTCTGTTGAAAATTTATATGTTCAAGAAGATTGTCTAAAAGAAATACTAAAATCAGAATTTCATATAACTATTGCTAATTCAGATTTCAATAAACGTGTAAATGATTTTAATCTACGCATCAAGGAATTTAATGCACTTCTTTTATTGAATAAAACAAAAAAGTTAATTGTAACTTTAATAATATAAAAACTTCTCAATTATTAGATATTTCTGTTACGCAGGTTATAAAAAAGAAACTTATCATAAAATAATAAATAAATTAAAAATGGATCTGAACTGTAACACACCAGAACTATGCTCAGCTAAAGATCAACTATCTAATAAAGGCAATCCTCATATGGACTTTCGTGGAAAAAATCACCTTGATTTTTTTGTTTCTTTTTTTAATAGAGCTGACCTTATTAAATAACAACAAAAAAACTTATTTTTCTAAAAAATATGACTGTATTAGCTTGAATTTGCAATCTAATCATTTAAGTGTTTTAAGTCAATACGCTATTACCCCACAATCATTAATTGATTTTTTAACAGAGCATAAGCAAAGATTTCCTCATTTGCTTTAGTTACGGATTTTATTTTTTGGTCTTTACACAAGTATTTAGTCACCTTTGTCCCTATTTTAATCCATCCATTATTTTTCTATCATTATTAAATTTACCGTGTATCAAAATATCACAACTTACTTTTAGTCAATAAGTCTAATACTTGACTGCCAGGCTTCAAACTAATAACAGTATGTTTCCGTGCCAATGCAACTGGAACAACTGCACCTTCATACAAATCACATTCAAATTCATTTATCAACTGCAAATACATCGCTATATTCGTATAATTCTCTATTTTAGATTTTTCCTCTTTAAAAAATCTAATATTAGACTTTGTTTCAAACGGATAAGGAACATTGAAGACAAATAATCTTCCTGACGGTGTTTTATATATGAAATCCTGTCCATAGTATGTTTCATTTCCAAATGTTGTTGAAGATGCGGTCCTATTAAAATTTACATATTTATCTCTTATTTCATCAGACAAACAAAAAACTGAATTATTTTCTATTTCATTGCCTATCAATTTAAAATAATCATTTATATTTCCATTTTTTATTAAACCTAGAATCATGATTTTAGGTTTCCCATGCTGTTCCATTATCATATTTAATTCTGCTAAATATTTCATTATACTAGAATGAACCCAAGCAGCATTGCCATATATTGCAAGCGGTCCATCCATAAAAAAGCACAATTTAGAAAGTGTTTCCACAAAAGATTGTGAATTGTTTTCAACTATTGTCCTTATGTAATGAATAGCAAATAGATGCTCCACAACATTTGTAAATCTAGTTAATGCTCTTTGATTAGGTGCAAAATCTTCTATTTCCTCCCAAATACGTAAACAGTCTGATGGATATATTGGCTTATTACATGAAGGACATAATTGTTGTTCTTCTACATCAAAAACCAATAATTTTTCAGCGTTACAACCTAAATTAGGGCATTTATGCAAGATGAGTTTCTCGGGATCTTTTTTAACCCCTTCATTGCGATAACTTGCTAGTTTAAACAAAGTAGTTCTTAGACTTGTTTTATAATCTTTAGGAGAATTTCTATATTTACATAAATAATTATCTAACACTAATCTAAATCCATCCCTAACACTTGGTTGATCCTTATATTGCATATTTGAGCTCGGGAAAGCAAATGTAGTAGCTGTATTTGCTTTTGCGATTTCTGCCACTTCAAATGGATCAACGAATTTAGAATGTCCCAACTTCTCAAATGAATCTCTCTTAATAAGTATATTCCCAATTTTAACATACCCAACACGGGTAAATGGCATATTTTCATTAATGCTTGCTTCATAATTACTTCCATCAATAGAAATTATATTAATGGGTAATTCTTTATCACAAATAGGAGCCAAACTAAATAAAGCAGCAATTTCCTTGGCTTCTTCATTTGTCGGTTCAACCATATAAACACAATCAGATAAAAATTCTCCAACATCCGGATTATTAACTATCTCAAAATGAGTAGTTCTATCTGCAGATTCACTTAGATTTGGCATGATCTTCACCTTTTTTAAACTTATCAGGATCAAATTTATCAATTTGTACAGGAATCACATATGGACTCGAAAGCGTTTTAACCCTTGCAAAACCTACATCTTGTGAATGTAATAAAGATTTACTAAAATCCGAGAAATCATAAAAATGTGCCAATTCTCTTATCTCGATATCGCTATTCAAGTGAGAGACAAACCAGTTCTCTGTATTGGCAAGTATATTCTTATGCACAGAAGAAACTTCTTGTGTTGCATAAACAAGGGATATTTTATATTTTGCCCCTTCTTTTGCTAATCTAGGCCAAGTATCAGTTAAATTCATATCTTTGCCAATTAGATTATGTGCTTCTTCTATATATATAACTATATGTGGAGGAGTTTCTCCTTTGGTAAAAAATTGCATGGATTCATTAAAAATGTAATTGGCAATATTTCTAGAAACACGATCTCGCAATAATGCATTTCCAACAGATAAATCAAGAATTACAATTTTACCATCTTGCAAATGTTGGTAAATTTCTTCACAAACTTCTTCACTCTTATCTGGCGAATGATAGTCTCTTGCAATTTCTAAAATGCGGTAACCCCGAATGTAGGCATCATTGCTATTTAATCCTACCAAAAGATTCAACATTGCTACACATTCATTATCTAACCAATTATTACCACTATTACTAGATTTTAATGGTCCGGATTCTTTATTTTTATTAGCTTTTCGCGCAGCAGTAAACCAACTTTCAGCCTCTTCATATGTCAATCCATTTTTAGGATCAACGTTTTTGTCTACAAGATCTCTAATTTCTTTATTTGCCTCAAAAAAAACCTTAAATGCGCCTGGATAATTATACCCCGCTTTTTTTAACAAAGTTTTATATATTGCTGCTTTCAATTTCCATCTTTTAACTTCTGGATACTCATTTTTTTCTGGTTCCTCTAATGACATACCAAGGAAAGTATCAATATCTGCAGAACCTTCTTTACGTGCTTCTTTTACCAAATCTCTAATTATATTTAATCCTTCAGGTAGCTGTTCATAAAAATTGTTAAGTAATGCTTCGAACCCTTCGGTTTTTATTGTTCTGTATTTAACACAACTATCTGAAAATATTTCTGAAATAGACCCTTTATCTTGTTTGTTTAAGTTTGCATATTCACCATTAATGTCAAAAATCAACTGACCTACCTTAAGTTTATATTTGTCAGAAATATTTTTTACAACTGAAACTGTTTGCTTTATCATATTTGATTTACCAGTTCTAGTCATCCCCAAGACTGCTGTTCTTCGAGCTAAAAAATCTGCTGGCTGTATGAAAAACTCCACTTTATCCTTGTCATTCGCTCTATGTAATCTATCTGTAGACGTATATCTTACAGTTCCAATAGGAAATGGTAATACATTTTCTTTAATTCCCAACTCTTTAAAATCTTCTATAGATTTTTTTTTCCTAATTGGATCAACAAAATTAACTATTGTCCCAAGCGCATCATTTGTTGGTACAAAAACACTTAGCCTAAGAGATGTTGAAAAAGATTCTATGTCACTCCCTAAACATAGCTCTTGATCTTTCATATAAAAAGTTCCTAATACACGACATTCTAATCCTCCAAATTGCAACTTATTTTTAGTAATAACATCAAAATCATATTCATTTGTTTGCCCATGGATATTTGTTTGATTTTGATAATTATCTATCTTGGTTGATATCATATCGCTGTCTTGTGGCAGTTTACATACTCCAGTAACTCTCAGTAAAATCACTTCTTTATCGCTATCATCTGTTTCTCCATAATGATCTGGATCAAATGCCGCTGCCAAAAGAAAACTGTTATGTGGAATCCCATTTACTTTGTTTTTCCAAGAATCATTTGTTATAACCAAAGCCTTTTCATAATCTATTGAATAAATCCAGCCGACAAATTTATCTTTTGATATTAAATGAGACAGTTCATCGCTTACAAACTCATTAGTATCAATCATGAATTAACCCTCTTCTCTTAAATTTATATTTATTTTATTTTTCAACAATTCTTCTGATGTCGGCCATAAATGATTATTGCTTACAACCATAATCTCAGATTTAATTATTTTTTTAGCAGCACTATAATACAAGTCAAATTTCTTTTGAGAATAGTCCTTGTATAATTCTATTATTGTATCTTCTACATCATAAGTTACCATCCACTGACAATTCAACTGTGATACTAAATGAGCAATTTCCCTATGATCTTTATCTGAAAAGAAATTTTTATATAATTCTTTGCCTTTATTGTAATATGGCGGATCTAAATACACAAAAACGTTATTATATCTCGGTAAATATCGTCTTAAAAATATACGTACATCCTGGTTATAGACAAATATTCTATTCTTTCTTTGTGCTATATTTCTTATTCTATTTATTAATTCGCTTTTGTTAAAGCGTACATCAATCAAATAATTCCCTGTTTGCGTATACCCACCAATTGGTCCAGCTTTCAGTATTCCAGAGCGATTGGTCCTATTTAAAAAAAATGCTGCAAAAGCTAACTCTAATGAATATTTTGAATTTCTGCTTTCGTATATTTCCTTTTGGCGGTACCATTCTTCAATTGTAATTGGTGTTTCCTCAATTAAATCAATAAAATTATTACTATCTTCCTTGATAGCTTTCCATATAGAATATATTGCTTTATCATAATCATTTATCACAATATTTTCAACCAAGTCAGACATAAGCAACGAAAGTGCAACTCCAGACCCGCCAGCAAACGGCTCAACATATACGATATCATCCATTTTGCTCTTCTTTATAAGTACTTTTACAAATTTTGCAATTTTATTCTTTCCGCCTGGATAACGCAATGGAGAAAAATTCACGAAATTTACCTCCTTTAATATGATTTTTAAACTCTTTTATACTCTAACTCACATTTTATTAATTCTGTTTCAACTTTTTTTCCACTAATATCAATCATTCTTATTTTGATAAACAATTCATTTTCGTCTTGTTTCATTTTTTGAAGCAGTTTAGTACATTGTTCTGTTACAGAAAAATATAATGTTTTTTGTACCACAGCATTTGCGTCAATTTGAAATGGTACTTGACCAATGTCATTTAGTGGTTGAGAAAAAATTGTATTCAAATCTTCAATATATTTCCCATAAAGATTAAATCCATTTTTTTCAAAATGAATTTCTATTTCTGATTTGCAGATAGAAAAATTAAATTTTGACTTATTCTCTAAAACAAAACGTAAATAATGAAGAGTATATTTAACTTTGTTAATCATAATTTCAGCAACAACTATTTTATCATCCACTAAACTAATTTTGCGTTTTTCCCGAGATTCATATATTTCATCCAGATCACGACGATTAGCTTTATAATTATTAGAATTTCTCCTAATATATATCTGTCCTTGTGATAAATATATCTTTCCACCCTTATGATAATCTTTCTTTATAATATATGGCTTATCTGTATTACTAGATTTTATTTTTATATACGCAATATATTTTCTATTATTGTAAAAACCATTTAATTCAATCTGAATATATGGTTCACAATATTCCCTAAGAAGGCTGTCTATCTCAGACACATCCGGTATTGAGCTCTTATTTAATGACCCTGTTTCGCGTGTATCATTGTCAACATTAAATATAATATATTTATCACCAGAAATTGGTGAATTAGCAAATGATAGAATATCTTTTATTACTTCATACTTCTTGTGTGAACTATAGTATTCTAGTTTAAAATCACAAAGATCATTTTCAACTTTACCGTTTATTAATTCCAAAACACGTTCTTTATCATTCATTACCATTAACACCATCTTTAATTTCAACGTATTATATTTATAATCCCTTGAATAATTATATCATACACTTATAATAAATTACACTTAAAAATACCTCTTCCCCCTCCTCTCATACCTCAGCAGTGCTTCCTGCGCTATTTCTTCGGGTGTTTTCGGGGTAGCTTTCAAATTATATGAGCCTTGCATATGCAAGGCTCTTTTTTGTGCACTGTCCGCTGTATTGAGAGCGTTATTTTCGTTTTCCACCTTATCGTTTTTGTCATGCCCTTTTTCTTCCCAGCTGCTTACTTCCCCATTTTGCATTTCTTTCCGCTCTTTATCAAATACTCGTTCCCTCCTTATGCCCTGCGCTTCACGCAGGGCTTTTTCCATATTATAGAAGTTCGGTTCGCGGCGGCGGGCAGTCATAATAGTCACGGCAATATTCCATTCGGCATCGTCCGTCTCGCAGAAGCGTTCTGCCCAGCCATCAATAAACCTGGTCAGTTCATCTTCATTTCTAAACCGCAGCTTCAGCCTGTTATATTCAAACAGTTTTACCATCCGCCGTATCTGTTCATAAGGTCTCTCCATTTTTCAGCACATCCTTCGCAAGATTTTCAGCCTCTGATTTGCTTATATGGTCAGGCGCACTTACGGGTTTCTCTGTTCAGGCAGCAGCAAACGCATTTCCCAGGCAGATCACCCTGGCTGGCAGTGCCATAACAGCCCGCCGGCCTGCGCCTGATGATCCATATCCCAGCTTATCTACATCAGCAGTTCTTCCGCTTCCCGCTGTTTTTCGGCCTGATGCGCTGCAAGCAGCAGCTGCCGCAGCTTAGTAAGCCCTTTTTTGATCGTTTTGCTGATCGCCGCCGGACTGACGCCAAACCTCTGTGCCAGTTCGCCGTTGCTCCAGCCCTCCAGAAAATGCAGTTCGATCAATTCTTCCTGTTTGGGCGAAAGCTGTACCAGCAGTTCCTGCACTTCCGCAAAATCCTGCTGCAGTTGCTGCTGTTCAAAATAAGTACGCGTCGTCTGCGCCGCATCTGCCGTCAGCACTTCCTCTGCAAATTCACAGCCGCTTTCTATTTCATAAGGGCAGGTCATTTCTTCATCCTTATGCCGGCGTTTCCATTCACTGCTGATCGCCGTATACGACTTACTGACGATAAAAGCCGGCAGCTTCTCGAAATCCTGCCGCTGTCCCCACTTTTCCAGCGCTTTTACTACGGCAACCCTTTCGATCTGTTCGCCATCCTCGGCAAAACCTTTGTAAGCGCTGGTATGTGCTATTTTACGCAGTTTGATATCAAAAGCCTGCAAAATCACCCCCAGCATTTTTTTATTGCCCTGCTGCGCTAAAGCCACTATTTCGGCCCATTTATCACACTCCGCTGTTTCTGTGCAAGTAACTGTCATCAATACATCCCCTTATCTCACCCTGCTGCGGTGATCTTATTATTCAACACCTCTACTGCCAGCTCCCGCGCCGTCAGGCTGTCCAGACAGTCTATACAAATAATGATCCCATCCAGCTCGATATACAAATCACCGGCGCAAACAGCCTCATTACACAATTCACAGCTGTACACGGCTTCCGCCAGACTCTGCGGAGGTTCCAGCCACGCATTTTCGATCGCTGTAAAATGATCCACTAGTCACACCTTGCGCCAGAACTGCGGCGTGACGTTAAACTGCGCTTAAGCGCCCTGCGGAACAAAGCGCTGCAGTTGATATGCTCGTCCTGTGCCTGCTTGCGCAGACCATAAGGCAAAACGATACGCAGCTCTACTAAAGCATCGTCCTTTTTCGGCGGTTTCACCGTTCTGGCAGACTGCGGCTCAACTGGCCGTACAGTCTCTGTCTGGCAGTGTTTTCCCTGTAGTAAGGGGCATTTCAGCGCCAAATACAAAAGACGGGCACTCAGCACATCGCCGCCCGTCTTTTTAGATTTTTGTTGTGAAGCTAAAGAATCATTCATGTTTTTTTACCTGCTTTCGCTGAATTTAGGGTGTAAGTATCAATACTAACGCAGATCAGTAATACAAAACCATTATTAACACTTAAAACTTCCAAGTCAAAATCATAAGTATGTATGAAGGATTTACAGATTTTAATGATTTAAAAGCTTTAAGAGATGCTAAAGGTCTTTAAGATTTAAAAGATTCGGTATGCTTACTGCGTCAGTAATAATATCCCCTACTCTTATATGGCTTTTTACAAGGTCATTTTTAACCCCCTTTACATAAATATTTTTTATCCGCCGCTTGGAAGAGCAAATTTTACACTTTTTAAATTTTTCCTGCCGGCAGGTTAAAAAACAGGGCCTAAAAAGCCATATAAGAGTGAGAGGGTGCCACAGCACATCAAAATGCTGAACGGAGTACGTTAAAATAATGGCCTGCTCTCCAAACTCACAGGAAAGGAGCATCTCTACTATGCAAATATCATCAGCACCGCTGCTGACAGCAGCCAAACTCGCCGAACTTGTCGCCCTGGGGCACAACCGCATCTCGCAGATCTATCTGCACTGGACCGCAGGACGTTACGGCCAGCTTTACGACGACTACCATTTCAACATCGACGCCGACGGCAGCGTTTACCAGACCTGCACGCAGCTCACCGAGCTTAAAAGCCATACGTGGCACCGCAATACCGGCGCTATCGGTATCGCTCTCTGCTGCGCCTGCGGCGCGCTGCCCCATAACGGCAGGGATACTGATTTCGGCAAGTTTCCGCCCACTCCCCGCCAGATCGACGCCGCAGGTAAATTAGTCGCCGCACTGGCGCAGGGGCTCAATATCACTATCGACCGCTGGAACGTGCTTACTCACTGCGAAGCCGCGCTTATCGACGGCTACGGACCGTACAGCGGTGACGCCGAAACCCGCTGGGACTTATGGTATCTGCGCGATTCACCCGGCGACGGAGCTATGAAGCCCGGCGGGCAGGTCATCAGGGGCAAGGCCCTGTGGTATGCAAAAAGCAGCCCCCTTGTTTAAAAGGGCTGCTTTTTAAAGAACACGATGTTTTCTTTTAATGTTTTCTTCAATCTTTTTTATTTTTCTTTAGCTTTTTTATCTTTTTTAGACTTTCTTGCAATGTTCGCCAAAAATCGCTTTAGACTTTCTTGAAAGAAAGTCAGCAAAGAACTTTCAGCGCTGTTAAGATTTGGATTGCGCTGCACTCGCTGCTCAAATGAACATTTAAAGGAAAGAATCTTGAGGTTCACAGAAACAGTGCCCCAAGCCCTCACTTAAAACGTGAATCTCAAGCCGGCGTTGAACTGCCAGTCGGTACGAACCGTACCGTTAAAGGTTTTGAGAGCGTCAAAATACAGGTTGCTGTTTTTGGCAAGGCCCAAGTTAGCTCCCAATCCGATCTCGTACCAGGTGCCCGTCAGGTCACCTGTCTGCAAAGCCAGACTGTCAGTTCCGTAATAGGCTGTTGCACCGCCATTGCCGCCAAAATCGTGCAATGCCGATGCTTTGACATAGGCATTGCTCGGACGGCCGCCGATAGTAAATTCTTTACCGCCCAAAATACCTATGCGCGTTACAGCGCTGTTGACGCTGTCCTGTTTGACACTGACTTCGTTGCTGGTCGTGTAATCGGCGCTGCCCATATGTCCCAGGCTCAGTTCTGCTTGCGGTTCTACGAACCAGCCTGCGTTCAGGTCCTGTCTGTAGCCGTATTCAGCGCTGATACCGTAAGCCCAGGTATCGTAATCGGCTTTGGCGGCATTGCCGCTTAAATCGACCAGTTTAAAGTCATTAGTCA
>OGHI01000906.1_pt1 | contig 14174 bp, 8 predicted proteins | sample 1571501 | NCBI WGS metagenome assembly OGHI01 (sample SAMEA2581962, study PRJEB24529) | metagenome | biome: Human gut stool | place: China | collected 2011
TGACCGGCTAACACTTTTCTTAACAAGAAACTGCTGTGCCGACTTCTTATCTATAAGAAGTTTGCGCGCAGACCATCAACGATCTCCTGCGGCACGCCCTCTGCCTTGCCGATGCCAACAACATGCTCGGTGACGTAGGTGTTGCCGGTCTTTTCCACAAAAGCGGAAGCGGGAGCCTTGCAAACGGGGCACTGAGCGGGGATCTCACCCTCAGCGATATAACCACAAACGGTGCAAACGTATTTCTTCATAAGAATTTACCTCCATTCGATCTGTTAAAAATGATACAGGACGGAAACCACCCGCCTGTTGCTTCTATGCTGGGCAGCCGCGCTGCCGGGTATAGAAAGAGCCATGGAAGGGGGCTTTGTGTACTTCCCTTTCCATGGCTCTATTATAGCGAATAATTCCTAGTTAGTCAAGTATATTTTTAAGAATTATTCCTATTTATTAAAATCTGGCAGGATGCCCAAATTTCCTTATGGAAAACTGGACGCATTACCGGAATCAGACCTGCAGGTTGCCGCTGGTAGCAGCATCAGAACCGGCGGTAGCGTCAAACTCGTAGTCGTTGCCGGGCAGGATAGCGTTGAGCAGGATGCCTGCAATCGCAGCCACAGCCAGACCGGACAGGTTGATGGTGACACTGCCAACGGTAAAGCCAACGCCGCCCACAGAGTTAAAGCCCAGTGCGCACACCAGAATGACGGCGGCAACGATCAGGTTGCGGCTGTTGGTGAAGTCCACGCGGTTCTCCACCACGTTGCGCACACCGATAGCGGAGATCATTCCGTACAGCACAAAGCTGATACCGCCGATGATGCCGGTGGGGATAGTGTTGATGACGGCCTCAAACTTGGGGCTGAAGCTCAAGATGATAGCCAGCACAGCGGCAATGCGGATGACCAGCGGGTCGTAGATCTTGCTCAGTGCCAGCACGCCGGTGTTCTCGCCGTAGGTGGTGTTGGCGGGGCCGCCCAGCAGACCAGCCATGGTGGTGGCCAGACCATCGCCCATCAGGGTGCGGTTCAGGCCGGGGTCATTGATGTAGTTGTGGCCGACGGTGGCGCTGATGGCAGCGATGTCGCCAACGTGCTCCATCATGGTAGCCAGTGCGATGGGGATAATGGTGAACAGCGCACTGATGAACTCCGGGCTGCCGTCAATGGCAAACAGACCCATAGCCTCTTTGTGCAGGGGGATGCCCAGCCAAGCGGCCTCGGAGATCTTCTGGAAATCCACTGCGCCGGTGACCAGTGCCACTGCGTAGGAGACCAGCACACCGATGAGGATGGGCAGGATCTTGACCATGCCCTTGCCCCAGATGTTGCACACGATGACAGTGCCCAGTGCCACAAAGGCCAGCAGCCAGTTGGACTGGCAGTTGGTGATAGCAGAGGGAGCAAGGATCAGACCGATGGAGATAATGATGGGGCCGGTGACCACCGGCGGGAAGAACTTCATGATGCGGCGGATGCCAAAGGTGGAGATCAGCAGGCTGGCCACCAGATAGACCAAACCCGAGAATGCAATGGCAGCGCAGGCATAGGGCAGCATCTTGGTGTTGGCAACGGTCAGGTTGCCATCGGCATCAGCCAGCATGGGAGCCACGATGGAGAAGCCGCCCAGATATGCAAAGGAGGAGCCGAGGAATGCCGGGACCTTCTTTTTGGTGATGAGGTGGAACAGCAGCGTGCCCAGACCGGCACACAGCAGAGTGGTGGAAACGCTCAGGCCGGTGAGCAGCGGCACCAGAACCGTTGCGCCAAACATGGCAAACATATGCTGCACACCCAGAATAAACATTCTGCCGGTGCCCAACTTTTTGGCATCGTATACGCCCTTGGAGTAATCGATCTTTTCGCTCATAGAAAACCTCCTATCCTGTTATTCCCAAAAAAAGAGGCATTGCCGTTGAAACAGCAGTGCCTCTGAATTTCAGTAACAAGACCTCCACACAAAAATGGGAAAGAAACCACTATGCAGTCGCTCACGCTTGAACATTGTGCTCCTCCCCTTCTTTTTGTGTTCTTTCCAACAACCGGAATCGCTCCGGCAAGGCAGCAGCAACGCTGCGGCCTTTTTGTTAAGTATAGCAGATTTTGGGCTTTCCAGCAAGGTGTTGACAGCTTTTTCTTGCCGGTTACACTGCGCCGTGGGCTGCGGGGGTTGCGCTTTTGGACGGAATGCCCTATAATAGAGCCTGTTCTTATTTCCTACCATTATAATGTGTTGATATTACAGGAGGCTTTATGCTCTATCTGGATTACTCTGCCAACACCCCTGTGGACGAGGAGGTGCTGCAATGCTTCTGCGAAGCTGAGCGGCGCTACCCGGGCAACGCCAACGCCCACCATCAGGCAGGCACTACCGCAAAGGCTGCTATAAACGAGGCGACCGGCAGCATTGCCCGCTGTCTGGGCGCACCGCCTGCGGGCATCATCTATACCTCCGGTGCAAGCGAAGCCAACAACCTTGCCGTAAAGGGGTTGGCAGCGCTGGGAGGTGCAGCAGGCAGGCACATCCTCTCTACCCCGCTGGAGCATTCATCTGTCAGCGGCAGTCTGGAGGCGCTGCAAAAGCAGGGGTACGAGGTGGAGCTGCTGGACATCCTGCCGGACGGCACGGTGGACCTCGCTGACCTGAAACAGCGGCTGCGCCCGGACACCGTTCTGGTTGCTGTGACCGCTGTGGACAGCGAGTTGGGTGTAGTACAGCCCATTGCAGAGATTGCAGAGCTTTTAAAGGCATACCCCAACTGCCATTTCCATGTGGACGCCACGCAGGCTGTGGGGAAAATTCCTGTGCAGTTTGAGGGCATGGACACCATGAGCCTGACAGCCCATAAGTTTTACGGGCTCAACGGCATCGGTGTGCTGGTAAAGCGGCTGGGGCTGGCACTGCCGCCCCTCATCCACGGCGGAGAGAGCACTACCCCCTACCGCAGCGGCACACCTACCGTAGCCCTTGCCTGCTCGCTGGCGCTGGCTTTGGAAAAGGCTACTGCGGAGCTGCCAGCCCGCGCCGCAACTGTGCGCAGCCTGAGCGACCGGCTGCGCACAGAGCTTTCCCGCTATCCAAAAGTACGCATCAACAGCCCGGCAAACGCTGTGCCGCATATCCTGAACCTGAGCGTGCAGGGCGTAAAGGGTACCGTGTTCCAGCGGGAGTTGGACACACGCGGGGTATGCGTCTCGGTCAAATCCGCCTGTTCGTCCGATGGGTTGCCTTCCCGCGCAGTGCTTGCAGTCAGTCAAGACCGGCGCAACGCCCTTTCCTCTTGGCGCATCAGCCTGAGCCACATTACCACAGAAGAGGAAGTGACCGTCTTTCTGCAGGCCTTTGCAGACTGCTATAACACCCTGACCCGGTAAAGGAGCTGTGAAACAAAGCCGTTTGTAGCTGCCATAAACAAACAAAAAGACCTTCCCGCTCTCCGGAACGGGAAGGTCTTTATAAATTGCTAATTAGCCTTGGAACTTACGTTCAAGGACAAAATCACTCAATGATCTTGCCAACAACGCCGGAACCAACGGTACGGCCACCCTCACGGATAGCGAAACGCAGGCCCTCTTCCATAGCAACGGGGGTCAGCAGCTCAACGTGCATCATGACGTTATCGCCAGGCATGCACATCTCGGTGCCTTCCGGCAGGGTGATGATGCCGGTCACGTCAGTGGTACGGAAGTAGAACTGAGGACGATAGTTGGAGAAGAACGGGGTGTGACGGCCGCCTTCGTCCTTGGTCAGAACGTAGACCTGAGACTCGAAGACCTTGTGGGGATGGACAGAACCGGGCTTAGCCAGAACCTGGCCACGCTCGATCTGGGAACGATCAACACCACGCAGCAGAGCGCCGATGTTATCGCCAGCCTCAGCGAAGTCCAGAGACTTACGGAACATCTCCAGACCGGTGATGGTGGTGTTCAGACGGTCGGGCTTGATGCCGACGATCTCCATAGCATCGCCAACCTTGGCCATACCACGCTCAACACGACCGGTAGCAACGGTACCACGGCCAGAAATGGTCATGACATCCTCGATGGGCATCAGGAAGGGCTTGTCCTCCTCACGATCCGGGTTGGGGATGTAGGTATCGACAGCGTCCATCAGCTCCTTGATGCACTCGTAAGCGGGATCGCTGGGATCGTTGGGAGCCTCCAGAGCCTTCAGAGCGGAACCACGAATGATCGGGGTGTCGTCGCCCGGGAAGTCGTACTCGCTCAGCAGCTCACGGATCTCCATCTCGACCAGATCCAGCAGCTCCTCGTCGTCGACCATATCGCACTTGTTCATGAAGACAACGATATAAGGCACGCCGACCTGACGAGCCAGCAGGATGTGCTCACGGGTCTGGGGCATGGGACCGTCGGTAGCAGCAACGACCAGGATAGCGCCGTCCATCTGAGCAGCACCAGTGATCATGTTCTTAACGTAGTCAGCATGGCCCGGGCAGTCAACGTGAGCATAGTGACGAGCGTCGGTCTGATACTCAACGTGAGCGGAGTTGATCGTGATACCACGAGCACGCTCCTCAGGAGCCTTATCGATGTTGGCGTAGTCCATGAACTCTGCGTCACCCTTCAGAGCCAGGTACTTGGTGATAGCAGCGGTCAGAGTGGTCTTGCCGTGGTCAACGTGACCGATGGTGCCGATGTTAACATGCGGCTTAGAACGGTCGAACTTTGCCTTTTCAGCCATTGGAATATCCTCCCTTAAATTAGGTTTTGATATTGGTTACAACAGTCCTGCTAATACAGAATTGCATTGCAAAACTATTCTACTAGATTCCACCTGTAAAATCAAGTGTTTTACAGGAAATTTTGCCGGAGCTACACTACCCCGGCAAAATCTTTATCCGTTTTTCAACGATCAGCCCTTGGTGCGGCCTGCGATGATTTGATCAGCGATGTTCTTAGGCACCGGCTCGTAGTGAGACGGCTCCATGACATACTGGCCACGGCCCTGAGTCTTGGAACGCAGGTCGGTGGCGTAGCCGAACATCTGAGCCAGAGGAACGAATGCGTTGACACGCTGGGTGCCAGCCATTGCCTCCATGCCCTGGATCTGACCACGGCGAGCATTCAGATCGCCGATGACATCGCCCAGATACTCATCGGGAACGATGACAGCGACCTTCATGATGGGCTCGGTGATGATAGGATCAGCCTTGCGCATAGCATCCTTGAATGCCATAGAGCCAGCGATGGAGAAGGCCATTTCAGAGGAGTCGACCTCATGATAAGAACCATCCCACAGGGTGACCTTAACATCAACAACAGGATAGCCTGCCAGAACGCCGGACTTCATAGCACCCTGGATACCGTTGTCGATAGCCGGGATGTATTCCTTCGGGATAGCGCCGCCAACGATGGCGTTGACGAACTCATAACCCTTACCGGGCTCGTTGGGCTCGATCTTGATCTTAACGTGACCGTACTGGCCCTTACCACCGGACTGACGTGCGTACTTGGTCTCCTGGTTGGCCTCCTTGCGGATGGTCTCACGGTAAGCGACCTGAGGTGCGCCGACGTTCGCCTCGACCTTGAACTCACGGAGCAGACGGTCAACGATGATCTCCAGATGGAGCTCGCCCATGCCGGCGATGATGGTCTGACCAGTCTCTTCGTCGGTGTAGGTCTTGAAGGTAGGATCCTCTTCGGCCAGCTTTGCCAGCGCGATGCCCATCTTCTCGTTACCAGCCTTGGTCTTAGGCTCGATAGCAACGCGGATAACGGGCTCGGGGAACTTCATGGACTCCAGAATGATGGGATGATTCTCATCACACAGAGTATCACCAGTGGTGGTGTTCTTCAGACCGACAACAGCAGCAATATCACCTGCATAGCAGCAGTCGATATCCTTGCGGTGGTTGGAGTGCATCTGCAGGATGCGACCCATACGCTCCTTGCTGTCCTTCACAGAGTTGTAAACAGTAGTACCTGCCTCAACCTTACCGGAGTACACACGGAAGTATGCCAGCTTACCAACGAACGGGTCGGTAGCGATCTTGAAAGCCAAAGCTGCGAAGGGAGCGTCGTCGGAAGACGGACGGGTCTCCTGCTCTTCGGTCTCAGGATTCACACCCTTGATGTCCTCAACATCGGTAGGAGCGGGCATATAGTCAACGATAGCGTCCAGCAGCTTCTGCACACCGCGGTTCTTGTAGGAAGAGCCGCAGACAACGGGAACCAGAGTATTTGCAATGGTTTCCTTGCGGATGGCCTTCTTCAGCTCCTCGCGGGTGATCTCCTCGCCCTCAAGGTACTTCTCCATCAGCTCTTCGTCGTTCTCGGCAACAGCCTCGACCAGAATGTTACGGTACTCTTCAGCCTGCTCGACCATATCCTCGGGGATGGGCTCGGTACGCATATCGTTGCCCATGTCGTCGTAGTAGACCTCAGCGTTCATATCGACCAAGTCAACGATACCGCGGAAGGTATCCTCCTGACCGATAGGCAGCTGGATGGCCACGCCGTTGGCGTGCAGACGATCATGCAGCATCTTGATGCAGCGGAAGAAGTCAGCACCCATGGTGTCCATCTTGTTGACGTACACCATACGGGGGACTTTGTATTCATCAGCCTGACGCCAAACGGTCTCAGACTGAGGCTCGACACCACCCTTTGCGGCCAGAACGGTCACAGAACCGTCCAGAACGCGCAGAGAGCGCTGGACCTCAACAGTGAAGTCCACGTGACCCGGAGTGTCGATAATGTTGATGCGGTGACGATTCTTCTTGAACGCGACCGGATCCTTCTGGGTCTCAGAGTGAGACCAGTAGCAGGTGGTAGCAGCGGAAGTGATGGTGATACCACGCTCCTGCTCCTGAACCATCCAGTCCATCGTGGCACCGCCATCGTGGACCTCACCGATCTTATGGTTGATACCGGTGTAGTACAGGATACGCTCGGTAGTGGTCGTCTTGCCGGCATCGATATGAGCCATAATGCCGATATTTCTCGTCATCTGAAGAGAAACTTCTCTGGGTGTAGCCATGAAATTAACCTCCTACAGAACAGATCAATAACGGAAATGTGCGAAAGCCTTGTTAGCTTCTGCCATCTTGTGAGTGTCCTCACGCTTCTTCACGGCGTTACCGGTGTTGTTGGCAGCATCCATGATCTCAGCAGCCAGGCGCTGGGCCATGGTCTTCTCACCACGGCTGCGGCTGTAAGCAGTCAGCCAGCGCAGGCCCAGAGTCTCGCGGCGAGCGGGGCTGACCTCCAGGGGAACCTGGTAGTTAGCGCCACCAACACGGCGGGTCTTGCACTCGAGGCTGGGCATGATGTTCTCCATCGCCTTCTCGAAAGTCTCCAGAGGATCGTTGCCGGTCTTTTCCTGAATCATGGAGAAAGCTTCGTAAACGATCTTCTGAGCGACGCCCTTCTTGCCGTCCAGCATGACGCTGTTGACCAGACGGGTGACCATCTTGGAATTGTAAATAGGATCAGCTAAGACATCGCGCTTAGCAATGTTACCTCTTCTAGGCATCTTTCTTCCCTCCTTCACAGAATGATATCATCGGTACTCGAAAGTAATAAAACTCCCGTTGTGTCACAAAGAGCTAACCTTACATAAACCGTTACCCTCCGCTTTTAAGCGGACTTGTTATTTATATAAAGGAAAGCCGTTTATGGCGGTTGTCCTCAATTACTTCTTTGCAGCACCGGCCTTAGGACGCTTTGCGCCGTACTTGGAGCGGGCCTGATTACGGCCTGCCACACCCTGAGTATCCAGGGTACCACGGATGATGTGATAACGCACACCGGGCAGGTCCTTAACACGGCCGCCACGGATCAGCACGACGGAGTGCTCCTGCAGGTTATGGCCGATACCGGGAATGTAAGAGGTGACCTCGATACCATTCGTGAGGCGGACACGAGCAACCTTACGCAGAGCAGAGTTAGGCTTCTTGGGGGTCATGGTACGAACTGCAGTGCAGACACCACGCTTCTGGGGGCTGCTCAGATCAGAGTACTGCTTCTTCTGAGAGTTATAAGTCTTCTGCAGAGCGGGAGCGGTGCTCTTGGTAGTCAGGACCTCACGGCCTTTGCGTACAAGCTGGTTAAAAGTAGGCATTTTGTTTCTCCTTTCTTAATGATGAACATCGGAAGATTTTCCGACTTTTTTGCCGCACTATCCCCATGAGGGACGCGCAACAGTTATATAATACCCGCTTTGCGGCCGGATGTCAACAGTTTTTGCAAATTTTTTTGTATTTATTCCAGATTTTTTCTTTCAGACAGTTTTTGGCAGAAAAAGTGCCTTTTCCATCCCCTGCTGCGCTGCCTTTGGCACGCAAAAACCGCCCCGCAGGCTTTCGCCCACGGAGCGGTTTTGTTTAACGGATCAGATCCTGACAGATGCCGCGCTTACTGTGCGGAGGCAGCCAGCTCGGCTGCGATCTCGGCATCGCGCTCAGCCTCACGGTTCTTCAGATCCTCACGCACCTCCGGCAGACCGGTACCGGCGGGGATCAGCTTACCGATGATGACGTTCTCCTTCAGACCGGCCAGCGGATCGACCTTGCCCTTGATGGCGGCCTCGGTCAGCACGCGGGTGGTCTCCTGGAAGGAGGCGGCAGACAGGAAGGACTCGTTTGCCAGAGCAGCCTTGGTGATGCCCAGCAGCACCTGCTGGTACTCCACCAGCTTCAGACCCTCTTCGCCTGCATCAATGCGCTTCTGCAGATCGGCATTGATGTTCTCCACCTCCAGACGGCTTGCCAGAGCACCGCCGATCAGGTTGGAGGAGCCGGAGTCGGTCACGCGCACCTTGCGGCACATCTGACGGACGGTGACCTCGATATGCTTATCGTTGATCTCAACGCCCTGCAGACGGTAGACCTTCTGGACCTCGCTGATGAGGTAGTTCTGAACATCGCTCAGACCCTTGATGGCCAGGATGTCCTGGGGATACAGGACGCCTTCACGGGTGATGATGTCGCCCTTCTCCACGCGGTCACCCGGCATCACGCGTGCGTGCTGGGTGAACGGGATGGAGTAGCTCTTGACGACCTCAGCGCCGTTCTCGTCCTTGCCAGTGACCTTGACGACGACGTTCTTCTTGGTATCGTCGTGAGAGACGACACCGGAGATCTCGCTCATGATGGCCATGCTCTTGGGACGGCGGCTCTCGAACAGCTCCTCAACACGGGGCAGACCCTGTGTAATATCCTCGGCAGATGCGATACCGCCGGTATGGAAAGTACGCATGGTCAGCTGAGTACCGGGCTCGCCGATGGACTCTGCGGCGATAACACCGACAGACTCGCCCAGACGGACCGGCTCGCCGTTGGCCATATCGGAACCGTAGCAGCGTGCGCAGACGCCGGTCTTTGCACGGCAGGTCAGCAGGCTGCGGATTTTCAGACGGGTGATACCGGCTGCCTCGATCTCGTTGGCATCGTACAGGTCGATCATCTTGCCCTCGGGCACGATGACCTTGCCGGTGATGGGATTGACCACATCGCCCACGGCAAAACGGCCGATCAGACGCTCGCGGAAGCTCTCGATCTTCTCCTTGCCCTCGTGGATCTCGGAGACCCACAGGCCGTCGGTGGTGCCGCAGTCGATCTCGCGGACGATGACTTCCTGAGAGACATCGACCATTCGACGGGTCAGGTAGCCGGAGTCAGCGGTACGCAGAGCGGTATCGGCCAGACCCTTACGAGCGCCACGAGCAGAAACGAAGTATTCCAGGATATTCAGACCTTCGCGGTAGTTTGCACGAATGGGCATCTCGATGGTGTGACCGGCGGTGTTTGCCAGCAGGCCGCGCATACCAGCCAGCTGCTTGATCTGGTTCATAGAACCACGAGCACCGGAGTCTGCCATCATATAGATCTCGTTGTCCTTGGGCAGGTTGTCTGCCAGAGCCTTGGAGACCTTATCGGTGGTCTTCTGCCAGATATCGATGGTCTTGTTGTAACGCTCGTTATCCGAGATCAGACCACGGTTGAACAGCTTGCCGACCTTGGCGATCTCCTTATCGGCCTCGGCGATCAGCTCCTGCTTCTGGGGCGGGATCACAGCGTCGCACACAGCCACGGAGATAGCGGACAGGGTGGAGTACTTATAGCCCTGTGCCTTGATGGCATCCAGCATCTTAGCACACTTGCGGGTGCCGTTGCGGGTCATGCAGCGGGAGATGATGTCGGGCAGGGTCTTCTTGGTCACGCGGAAGCTGACCTCGTACTCCAGCCAGTGCTCAGGGTCGGTGCGGTCGATATAGCCCAGATTCTGAGGCACGGGGTTGTTGAAGATGATGCGGCCGGCGGTGGCATCCACCAGACCGGTGCGCTCCACGCCGTCAATGGTCATGGTGCGGCGCACCTTGATGGGCGCGTGCAGGGTGATGACGTGCTCGGCGTAAGCCATCAGAACCTCGTTCTCATCACGGAACACCTTGCCTGCGCCCTCGTCGTTCTCGCGGACGGTGGTCAGGTAGTAGCTGCCCAGAATCATATCCTGCGTAGGCACGGTAACAGGTGCGCCGTCAGAGGGTTTCAGCAGGTTGCCGGAAGCCAGCATCAGCATCTTGGCCTCACGGCAGGCATCCTCGCCCAGGGGCAGATGGACTGCCATCTGGTCGCCGTCGAAGTCGGCGTTGAATGCGGTACAGGCCAGCGGGTGCAGCTTGACGGCACGACCCTCCACCAGCACGGGGTTAAAGGCCTGAATGCCCAGACGGTGCAGGGTAGGTGCGCGGTTCAGCAGGACGGGGTGGCCCTTGATGACAGTCTCAAGGCTGTCCCAGACCTCGGGCTTTGCGCGCTCGACCATCTTGCGGGCAGACTTGATGTTGTTGGCAACACCCTTCTCGACCAGGTCCTTCATGACGAAGGGCTTGAACAGCTCCAGAGCCATCTCCTTGGGCAGACCGCACTGATCCATCTTCAGCTCAGGGCCGACGACGATAACGGAACGGCCGGAGTAGTCAACACGCTTGCCCAGCAGGTTCTGACGGAAGCGGCCCTGCTTGCCCTTCAGCAGATCGGAAAGGCTCTTCAGTGCGCGGTTGTTGGGGCCGGTGACGGGACGGCCGCGGCGGCCGTTGTCGATGAGGCTGTCAACTGCTTCCTGCAGCATACGCTTCTCGTTGCGCACGATGATGTCAGGAGCGCCCAGCTCCAGCAGGCGGCGCAGACGGTTGTTGCGGTTGATGACGCGGCGGTACAGGTCATTCAGGTCGGAGGTGGCGAAGCGGCCGCCGTCCAGCTGGACCATGGGGCGCAGGTCAGGCGGCAGCACGGGCAGCACGTCCATGACCATCCACTCGGGGCGGTTGCCGGAAACGCGGAAAGCCTCGACGACTTCCAGACGCTTCAGGATACGCACCTTCTTCTGGCCGGAGGACTTCTCCACCTCGGCAGTCAGCTCAGCGCTCAGCTGATCCAGATCGATCTCCTTCAGCAGGGTCTGGACAGCCTCGGCGCCCATGGCAGCCTCGAACTCGTCGCCGTAGCGCTCGCACATTTCGCGGTATTCCTTCTCGGTCAGCAGCTGCTTTTTATCCAGCGGGGTCAGACCGGGATCGGTGACGATATAACTTGCAAAGTACAGCACCTTTTCCAGCAGGCGGGGGCTGATGTCCAGCATCAGGCCGATGCGGCTGGGGATGCCCTTGAAGTACCAGATGTGGCTCACAGGAGCGGCCAGCTCGATGTGGCCCATACGCTCACGGCGGACCTTGGCCTTGGTCACCTCGACGCCGCAGCGGTCGCAGATCTTGCCCTTATAACGGATGCGCTTATACTTGCCGCAGTGGCACTCCCAGTCCTTGGTAGGTCCAAAAATGCGCTCGCAGTACAGGCCGTCACGCTCCGGCTTCAGGGTGCGGTAGTTGATGGTTTCGGGCTTTTTGACCTCGCCGTAGCTCCAAGCGCGGATCTGCTCCGGGGAGGCAAGGCCGATTTTAATGGAATCGAAAACGTTGTTTTCCATGAAACGAACCCTTTCTTAATCTCTAGTTGTTTCGATGATACAGGCGGCTTTTCTGTTATAGGATCACAGGCGCTTCTCCCCTGCCGCAGCACGCGGCCAAAGGGGAAGGCTGTGTTGTGTATCCAAATCAGAAATCTACTTCGTCAGAAGCAGCCGGAGCCTCGGCACCGGAGTTATCGTCCTCCAGCACAGAAGGATCATCGAAACCTGCATCGGCGTCCTTGATGTTGTAATCAGTCAGTTCGCTCTCCTGCACCACAGTCTCGGTACCGGCAACGTCACGCATATCAAAGCCGGTCTCTTCATCGTCGAAGTTCTGGCGCATATCGATCTCGTTGCCGTCCTTATCCTGCACGATCACGTCCATACCCAGAGACTGCAGTTCCTTCAGCATAACGCGGAAGGACTCGGGGATGCCGGGCTGCGGGATGGGCTCGCCCTTGACGATGGCCTCGTAGGTCTTGACACGGCCCTCGACGTCATCGGACTTGACGGTCAGGATCTCCTGCAGGGTGTAAGCAGCACCGTAAGCTTCCAGAGCCCAGACCTCCATCTCGCCGAAGCGCTGGCCGCCGAACTGGGCCTTGCCGCCCAGAGGCTGCTGGGTAACCAGAGAGTAGGGGCCGGTGGAACGGGCATGGATCTTATCATCAACAAGGTGATGCAGCTTGAGGTAGTACATATAACCGACGGTAACGCGGTTATCGAACTTCTCACCGGTACGGCCATCGTAAACGGTGGTCTTGCCGTCGCGGTCCAGCTCGATCTTGGAGAAGTCGATGATGTGGCCCTTCTCGCCCATCAGCTTGGGGAGCTTGGTGGGATATGCAGGAGCATTCTCGCCGTGCCACATCTCGCGGGCGGTATCGAAGGTATCGCCGATGTCAGCCTCGCGGGCGGAGTCGAAGACGGGGGTCATGACCTTGATGCCGCAGGCCTTGGCAGCGTAGCCAAGGTTGACTTCCAGCACCTGACCGATATTCATACGGGAAGGCACGCCCAGCGGGTTCAGCACGATGTCCAGCGGGGTGCCGTCGGGCAGGTAGGGCATATCCTCCTGCGGCAGGATGCGGGAAACGACACCCTTGTTGCCGTGACGGCCTGCCATCTTATCGCCGACGCTGATCTTACGCTTCTGGGCGATATAGCAACGGACGACCTCGCGCACACCGGGCTGCAGCTCGTCGCTGTTCTCCGGGGTAAAGACCTTGACATCCACAATGATGCCGTATGCGCCGTGAGGCACACGCAGAGAGGTGTCGCGCACCTCGCGGGCCTTCTCGCCGAAGATGGCGCGCAGCAGGCGCTCCTCAGCGGTCAGCTCGGTCTCGCCCTTCGGGGTGACCTTACCGACCAGAATATCGCCGCTCTTGACCTCGGCACCGATGCGGATGATGCCGCGCTCGTCCAGATCTTTCAGGGCGTCCTCAGAAACGTTGGGGATGTCGCGGGTGATCTCTTCGGGTCCCAGCTTGGTGTCGCGGGACTCGGTCTCATATTCCTCAATGTGGATAGAGGTGTAAACGTCCTCACGGACGATCTTCTCGTTCAGCAGGACGGCGTCCTCGTAGTTGTAGCCCTCCCAGGTCATGAAGCCGATCAGGGCGTTCTTACCCAGAGAGATCTCGCCGTTGCGCATTGCGGGGCCATCGGCCAGCACCTGACCGGCGGTGACGGTCTCGCCCACTTCTACGATGGGGCGCTGGTTGATGCAGGTGCCTGCGTTGGAGCGGGCAAACTTGATCAGAGAATAATCCTCCAGAGCGCCCTGCTCGTTGCGCACCACAACATGGTCGGCATCGACCTTTTCCACAACGCCGTTGCTCTTGGCCAGCACAGCAGTGCCGGAATCGGTAGCAGCCTTGTACTCCATACCGGTAGCAACAATGGGCTGCTGGGTGACCATCAGAGGCACTGCCTGACGCTGCATGTTAGAGCCCATCAGTGCACGGTTACAGTCATCGTTCTCCAGGAAGGGGATGCAGGCGGTAGCAACAGAGACCATCATGCGCGGAGAAACGTCCATGTAATCGACCTTCTCTGCGTCGATTTCCAAGATCTCGTCGCGGCGGCGGGCAGACACACGGGGACGGATGAAGTGCTTGCCTTCATCCAGCGGCTCGTTGGCCTGTGCCACAACGTACTCGTCCTCCACATCGGCGGTCATATACTCCACCTCGTCGGTGACGACCTGCTCGATGAGATTGTTGTTCTCGTCGTAGATCA
>OGHI01000907.1_pt1 | contig 14164 bp, 8 predicted proteins | sample 1571501 | NCBI WGS metagenome assembly OGHI01 (sample SAMEA2581962, study PRJEB24529) | metagenome | biome: Human gut stool | place: China | collected 2011
GAAAAAGACGCGCTTGCCGGTATCAAGTTATGCGCCGCCATACGAAAGGAAGATCCGTTTGTCCCGTTGATTATACAATCTTCCGAATCGGATAACGTTTCGTACGCAGCTAAATATGATGCGTCTTTCATCGATAAAAACTCCAAGAAGATGGACGTAGACCTGCGACGTATCGTATCGGACAATTTCGGTTTCGGCGACTTCATCTTCCGTAATCCCGATACGCTGGAAGAGATTGCCCGCGTCAAAAACTTGAAAGAACTCCAAAACATCCTTTTTGCGGTTCCGGCAGAGTCGTTCCTCTATCATATCAGCCGCAATCATGTGAGCCGCTGGCTCTATTCGCGTGCCATGTTCCCCATTGGCGAGTTCTTGAAACCTATTACCTGGAACAGTCTTCAGGATGTAGATGCCCACCGTAAAATCATTTTCGAGGCAATCGTAAAGTATCGCAAGATGAAGAATCAGGGTGTGGTGGCTGTCTTTAAGCGTGACCGCTTTGACCGCTACTCGAACTTCGCCCGCATTGGCGACGGTTCATTGGGCGGTAAAGGACGTGGCCTGGCATTCATTGACAATATGGTGAAGCACCATCCGGAATTCGACGAATTTGAGAATGCCCGCGTCGCTATACCCAAAACGGTAGTGCTTTGTACGGATGTATTCGACGAGTTCATGGATACCAACAATCTGTATCAAATAGCCCTCTCTGATGCGGATGATGATTTGATTTTACGATACTTCCTGAAAGCCAAACTGCCCGACCGCTTGGTTGAGGACTTTTTCACTTTCTTTGATGTAGTAAAATCCCCTATCGCTATCCGTTCTTCCTCACTATTGGAAGATTCGCATTACCAGCCTTTCGCCGGAATATACAATACTTATATGATTCCTTATCTGGACGACAAGTATGAAATGCTCCGCATGCTCAGCGATGCCATCAAGGGAGTTTACGCTTCTGTATATTTCCGCGATTCAAAAGCCTATATGCAAGCAACAAGCAACGTTATCGACCAGGAGAAAATGGCAGTCATCCTGCAAGAGGTAGTCGGAAATCAGTATGGCGACCGTTACTATCCATCCATGTCGGGTGTAGCACGCTCGCTCAACTACTACCCTATCGGAGATGAAAAGGCGGAAGAGGGCATTGTCAATCTGGCACTCGGATTGGGTAAATATATTGTAGACGGCGGTATGACACTTCGTTTCTCTCCCTATCACCCCAACCAGGTCTTGCAAACCAGCGAGATGGAGATTGCACTAAAAGAAACCCAAACACGTTTTTATGCGCTCGACCTGCGTAATGCCGGTCATAACTTCTCCATTGATGACGGTTTCAACCTATTGAAATTACATGTTAAAGAGGCTGAGAAAGACGGTTCCCTCAATTATATAGCTTCCACCTATGACCCTTACGACCAGATAATCCGTGACGGTTTATATCCGGGTGGGCGTAAAGTGATCACCTTTGCCAATATCTTGCAGCATGATGTATTCCCACTACCCCGTATCTTACAATTGGCATTGAAATACGGACAGCAGGAAATGCGCCGCCCTGTTGAAATCGAATTCGCAGCTACCATGAGCCGGGAAAAAGACAAGACCGGCACATTCTATCTGTTACAAATCCGTCCGATTGTCGATAGTAAGGAAATGCTTGATGAGGACCTTACAGCCATTCCCGATGAACAACTATTGCTCCGTTCCAACAATTCATTAGGACATGGAATAATGAATGAATTGCAGGATGTAATTTACGTAAAAACCGATGATTACAGCGCTTCCCACAATCAGGAAATAGCCTGGGAGATAGAAAAACTGAACCAGCAATTCTTGAACGAAGGAAAGAACTACGTCCTGATAGGCCCGGGCCGCTGGGGCAGTAGCGATACATGGCTCGGCATTCCTGTAAAATGGCCTCATATCAGTGCAGCACGTATTATTGTAGAAGCCGGGCTGACAAACTATCGTGTCGATCCCAGCCAGGGAACGCACTTTTTTCAGAACCTGACTTCTTTCGGTGTCGGTTATTTCACAATCAACGCGTTTATAAATGACGGTGTATATAATCAAGACTTTCTGAATGCGCAACCTGCTGTACATGAGACCAAATACCTGCGTCATGTACACTTTGAACATCCGATAACAGCTAAGATGGACGGAAAGAAAAAGCAAGGAATAGTATTACTACCCGAACCGTAACATTTTATAATTAAAAATAAGCTAAAAAGTACATTAATCAACTTTTCTTTTTTTGTAGGAAATGGGACAAATGATGTCCCATTTTTCATTTATCGCTGTAAAATAGAGCTTTACACGGTTATTTTATTGCCAAAAAACAGTATCTTTGCGCCCAGTTTCAAGTTTTAATAGGTAAAAAAGATAATTAAGTATTGTCAATGGGCAAAAAATACACAACTATTTTAACTCTGTTTGTCATAATATCAGTTTTATTCGCGGGATGCGAACAAGACGAAAGACATGCTACAGGTTATGGCACAATGAACATACAACTATCCGCTAATCCAAGCATGATAGAAGTAGGCAGTTCATCCGATACACGCGGTCAATCCGATAAGCAATCGGCTATTACGACCACCCGTATGGAAGAAGTACCGGAAGCGTCATCATTTTCATTATCTTTATCCAATGAAAAGGCAGAAGTGAAGCATTGGGATTCTTATGCAGACTTTAAAGAAGGAGAGAAAATAGCTATTGGCAATTACACGCTGAAGGCCTACTATGGTGACGAAAAGAAAGAAGGTTTTAATGCTGCCTACTATGAAGGAAGTACAAATATCCAGATCCTTGAGAATCAGAATACCACTGCTGACATCACCTGCTACATAGCCAATGTACAGCTTACCGTGATTTGTTCAGAAGCTGTTCAAAAGTATTTTACAACATTTGAGATGCAGGCCCGTTCAAACACCGGCACAACTATTGATATTGCAAAAGACGACCAACGTCCTGTCTATTTAAAGCCCGGCAGTTTACAACTTGAAGCAAAAGTAAAAAAACAAAATGGTATAGGACAAACTTTAAGACTACTGGATATTGATGAGACCGAAGCACGCCAGCACTACATTATTCAAGTCGATGTAAATGGTGGTGATACGGGAAGTGGAACATTGAACATTACCTATAATACCGTCAAATCCGAAGAGGTTGTAACAATAGATATTTCGGACGCATCGCTCAATTTAAAAGCTCCGGAATTTACTGCGCAAGGTTTTGATAACGGTCAAACTATTACCTTACGTGAAGGTTCTCAACCGGAATCAATGAAAGTTACTTTAAATGCCCGTGCAGGTATCAGAGAGTGTGATTTACTTATAGAATCTCCTTATTTGAATTCTGAACCAGTAGGAATAGATGGTTTAGTGAAGCTTGTGCCTACAAGTGATGCCGCCAAAGCGATGAAACAGAAAGTAGTAGACAAAGGACTACGTCTTCTCGGACTGGAGGATGGAAAGATAGAACGGTTGGCATTGATTGACTTTACACAATTAATAATGAATATGGTATGTACCGGAGATAATGACGAATCCAGTAAGTTTACCCTACGTGCAGTGGATAAACGAGGTGTAGTACATGAAACGGAACTCTCCTTTACTACTACTTTGCAAAGCAATCAATTCTCATTCCCTGCAATTGCCAAAACGGTACTTATTGGAAGCACTGAAGCCGAAGCAGAAATTAACCTCTTAACATCCGGCATTACAGGAGAACAGGATGTTAATAATGTTATCTTTGAATACAAAAATGAAGCGAGCGAATGGGTAAAAGCTACCACCGAATGGGTAAGCGATAATACAGAAGAGGTCAAAAAACATAAAGTAAAAATCAAGAAGTTGCCCGAAATACATAGAAACTTAGTAGTACGCGCACGATATGGTAGTAAAATTTCTGAAGAACAGACATTGAGCTACCATATACCAGAATTTACTATTACGGCTGATGAGAATGACATCTGGGCACGGAAAGCAACTTTACAGGTAAAAGCTAACACAGTAGAAGCTCAAAATGCAGTACTGAAATATTTAAAATTGACATACAACGGTTCTGAAATATCAACTACGCGAAAAGGAAATACATACTTGTGGAGTGGATTAGAACCTGGAGTTACATATACCATAGTCGGAATATGCAATGAAGGTGGAGAGGTTACAAATAATGTAGAATACTCCTTACTAACAGAAGCAAAAATACAGTTGCCCAATCCAACATTTAACGAATGGACTTCTGGACGTTACAACGGGACAACTATAAATAAAGGTGGCCCATGGGCAAAACGAGGAGCTGGATTCGATTTTTCTGGATATACAACAACAGAAGAATATCAAAAAACAACATTAAGTGTAAATACGCCTGTAGCATGGGAAAATGTAAATGAAAAAACAATGCCAAATTTAACAGGAAATGCTGTTAATACTTGGTATATTGTACCCTCTACAGATAAAGTCATAATTGATGATAACACATATGTAAGAATAAGGAATGTAAGTTGGAGTGGAGTAGGAGGCGATATTTCCCCATTAGGTAGTATTGGATATTTTATAAATAAAAACGAATGTTATGCCAGTTTTCCTGGATTTGAACAATTAAATACTCCATCAATAACCTTACAACAATCTGCAGGTCGATTATTTTTAGGTTCTTATTCATATCAAAACGAAAAAGATATAGTAAATGAAGGATATCCTTTCTTTAATCGTCCTTCTCAATTAAAATTTAAATACAAATATACATCCAAAACAAGTGGGCTTACCACCGACAAAGGATATGTAAGAATTATGCTACGGAAAGGTTCTAAAAGTATATTAAAGGATAAAGAATATCTTGAATTAGATTTGGATGAAACAGCTAATATATTAACAAAAACTCTTGATATCCAATACCCATCAGTAGGATGTGAAAACCCAGATAATATATGTATAATGTTTTGTTCTTCTATTGGTGGAAAAGATTGGTTAACGAGCGAAGAAAAAATTGATAATCCAAGTGTTACAAGCCCAGAAAGCAAAGCTCAAGCCTGTGTTACCGGCTCCGAATTATATATTGACGATATTGAATTAATCTATTAATTATATAGATATGAAGAAACTATACACCTTTTTTTATTTATGCTGTATTCTAATCAGTTTTATTGCATGTGATAGAGAAAAAGTAGAATATACAGAAGGAGGCGATCCTCAAATGGTGGATATACGTTTAAAAGAACTTTTAAACGTACAAGTAACAGAAGCTCCTACAGCACGTTCTGTTACAAATACCGATGAATACATTGTTTCATTATACACAAAAGACAATAGTTTAGTAGAATCATGGACTTATAAAGATATTCCGGACTTAATCAGTGTATTATCCGGTGATTATTATATCAAAGCAATGTCCCATCAATTAAAACAGGTGGATACGAAAGCATATTTTGAAGGGACTTCGGAAGTCTTCAGTATTAAGCCAAGTGCTATTACAGAAGTAAAACCGATTACATGTGAAATGAAAAACATAAAAGCGGTGGTTACTTTCGATGAAGCCCTTAAAAAATTTTTGGGGACAGATGTTACCGTTACCATAGTTGTTGGAGAGAACTCCCATACTTATTCAGATATTGAAGAGGCCATCAACAATCCTATCTATTTTGCACCTGCAAAAGGTGAAATTACAGTGGTCTATGTAATCTTTGACGGTACAGTGGATACCTATAAAGAAAACTTTACTAAAACATACTCTGCGACATCAGGCAGTGCAGTGAACATTAACTTTACATTAACAAATGTGAGTGAAGATGTTATCGAAGATTCCGGTTTGGTATCTTTAAAAATGAAAGTAGATTTAAGTGTGACAATTATTGATAAAAATTATAACATCATAGCTGGTGAGGAAACAATCCCTGATGATGAAGATGAAGAAGAAGATAAAACTAAGCCTACTATTACAGGGCGTGGTTTTGATATAAAAGAAGCCCAAAAAGTTCCTTCCAGTGGCCAACTGACGTGTGTAGTGGATATTACTGCTTCTAATCGTTTGACACATTTGTATGTGACGATTGACTCGGAAGTTCTTACCGAAGACGAATTGGCCGGAGTAGGCTTGAAAAAGAGCTTTGATCTTGCTTATCCGGAAGAATTGCAAGAAGGATTAGGTAGTTTAGGATTCCCTGTTGCAGATCAGGTAATCGGACAGAAATCATTAGAATTCAATATTACAACTTTCGTTCCATTGCTTGCCGGTTTAGGTTCCGGTACGCACAAGTTCATAATCAAAGCAGTTGATCAAAACAACGTGGTAACAGAAGAAACGTTGACATTGATTACCGGCAACTAATAAAATATGAAAAAGCTATTTTTATATATCTTATTATGCGTTCTATGCTGTCTGACTTCTTGTAGTGAAGAAGAATTGAACGGCAATGGAATTTTAGCCTTATCGGTTAAGATGGGAGCAAGTGTTCCTTCTACTACCCGCACTCTGCCAACGCTTGATGAACTCAATAACGGCTGTGTCGTCAAACTTCGTAATAGCGATAGTAAACTAATCCGGGAGTACGAAGGAATCAGCACTGTACCTTCAAGTCTAGAATTAGTCACAGGCATGTATACAATAAGCGGGTCAGCCGGCATCAAAGTAGATGCGGCATATGATGCACCTTATTATAGTGGTTCTATGAACTTTGAGATTAAACGAAATCAAACGACCCCCATTACTCTTCCTCTCTATGTACAGAACACTGTGGTAACCACAGCTTATACAGAAGTAGCTGCTGCAAAGTTTAAAAGCAGTAAAGTAACCGTATCCATGTCAAGAGGAGCTTTGGAATTTGATAAAGAGCATCCGGAACTGACTGGTTATTTTATGCTTCCTACAGGAGAAACGGAATTGGACTGGAAAGTCGAAGCAGTGACAGTAGATGATATTTCCTACACTAAAGAAGGCACATTGAAAGATATAAAAATATCTACCAAATATACTCTGACTTTTGATTACGAAGAATTAGACCCACAAGATGGCGGTATGGCCATAACCTTGAATGTAGCCGAAGAGCCTATGTTAAAAGCATGGAATATAGGGATTAGCCGGCAACCTCGTATAGAACGATATGAAAATGGTGTTTTTCACTCCTTAAATGACCCTGTTAACTTTGCTCTTGACGATTCCGGAAAAGATGTAGACGTATTTGTTCTTACTACTTCGGAACTTAAAAGTTTAACACTAACATGCCCGGAATTTATTTCAAAGGTAGGCTTAAAATCAAGCTCTATTGATGTACTGACGATGGCGGATAATGTCAAAGAAACTATCAAAGATAAGGTTACTTTTGCAAATTACTATGACGAAGAGACTACCAACTCTATTGTTAAAATGACTTTTAAGGCTGCATTTTTTGCCGCTTTCGCAAAAAAAGAAGGAGAAGAAGACAAAGGGGGAGATTATCTGGTAGTTATAAAAGCAACCGATGCCAATGGTAAATATCGCACGGCAAATTTACGTATTTTAGTATCGAATGCTATTGTAACCACAGAATTGGTAAATGACTATGCCGTTTGGGCACATAGAGTTACAGTAGAAGCAAATGTCAACAAAACGGCCTATGACGCAGCGGAATCAAAAGATTTAGCTTTTGAATATAGAGTATTAGGCAGTGAAAATGAATGGGATAAAGCTGTTGCCACAATTGAAGAAAACAACCAAAGTAAAATGTCCGCACTTATCACAGGACTTACCCCTGGTACAACTTACGAATATCGAGCATGGTGCTCAGGTCAAAGCAGTGAATCGCCAACCTATACATTCACCACGGAACGAACAATCCAACTTAAGAACTCCAGCTTTGAGGATTGGTCGCAACCGGACAAGCCCCTACTCTTATACAAAAGTGGAGACGATATGTATTGGGATAGTGGTAACTGGGGGTCCACAACCCTTTCTGCTAACGATAATGTCACTACTTATGACGAGTCGTTGAGAGCACCGGGAACAACCGGCACACGTTCTATCAAGATGAAATCCGCCTTTGTCGGTTTAGGTTCTATCGGCAAATTTGCAGCTGGTAATGCCTTTGTGGGCAAATATATCAAAACTATCGGAACAAGCGGTGCGCAAATAGGTTTTGGGCGTCCACACGCTGCCCGCCCGGATAAATTAGTAGGATATGCCAAATACAATCCCGTTGCCATAAATTATTCCGATTTAGATTATGTAAAAAAAGGCGATATGGACAACGGATATGTTTATGTAGCTATTGGTGACTGGCCGGAAGACGGAACCGGTGACAATAATGTTCCATTTCTGGTAGACACTTCTGCTAAAAAGTTTTTCGACAAAACAGGGCCAAATGTCATTGCCTATGGAGAGATTATTTTCCCGGAAGCAACAGAGGGGGATGGTATGATACCTTTTGAAATAGAGTTAAAATACAAAGATACAAATCGTAAAGCCAAATATATCATTCTGGTAGCAACTTCCAGCCGATACGGTGATTACTTTACCGGTGGTACCGGTAGTACATTATGGTTAGACGACTTAGAATTGATTTATAATAATGATTAAACTAATAATAAAGTTTATATTTCTCATTAGCCTGCTATGTAGCATAATTCCGACAATAAATGCTCAGGGAATGAGAAATATAACGATGCATAAGTTTGTACCCAAAGGTCAATGGATCGTGGGCAGTTCAATCTCTTATTCACAGTCCGAACAGAAAGATTATAATTTTCTTGTAATAGAATCTGTGTCTGGAGATGGATACACTTTCAAAATCAGTCCATTATTATGTTATGCTTTTGCAGATAATATGGCTGCAGGCGGACGTTTCGGTTATAAACGTTCGCTGACCAAAATCAACCAGATGGATTTGGAAATAGGTGAAGACCTAAGTTTTAACTTGAACGATGTTTATTCTTTGAGCCACAGTTATTCCGGTATGGCTATGTTTAGAAATTATATCAGCCTGGGTAACAGCAGACGATTCGCTTTATTTGCAGAAACCCAGCTAACGTTTGAAGGCGGACAGTCTAAATTCATAAATGGTAAAGGAGATGATCTTACCGGTACATTCAGTAAAAAGTACAGTGTAGAGTTAGGAGTAGCTCCGGGATTAGTAGCTTTCATAAACAATTATACGGCAGTGGAAGTGAATATTGGTGTATTAGGTCTCAATTATGGGCATACCCGTCAGGTAACCGATCAGATACATATCGCTAATCAATCTTCCAGTTCCATCAATTTTAGAATCAATATATTCTCTATTGGAATGGGGATTGCTTTTTATTTATAAGAATACAGCCAATGAATACATATATCAGAATATTGTGTTGCACTTGCCTAGTCTGTCTTGCTTTTCCTTTATATGCTCAAACCGACACTTTAAGGATAGCAGATGACCATAAGATAACCAATGTATCAGATACAATCTCTGAAAAGAGATTTTTAGGAAGGTTCGACAGAGGAATTGTGAACCATTTGTTCGTGAAACGAAAAACATGGATGACTGGCTTAACCGTATCCTATGCCGGATACGACAGTGAAGATACTCAATTCTTATCACTATTGAAAGATTTTGATTGTAAAGCGAAGTTATTCACGATCAATCCTTTTGTTGGCTACTTCATTAAAGAAAACATTTGTATCGGTATTAAATTTGGATACCAAAACGTATACGCCAATTTAGGGAATATAAGTTTGGATATAGATGATGACTTAAGCTTCTCACTAAAAAACATGTCTTTTGACGAGCACTTGCTAAGTACCACCGTTTTCTATCGTTCATACGTAGGGCTGGACAGGGGAAAACGTTTTGGGCTTTTCAATGAAACCTCTCTCTCATTCAACACAGGCAGTTCACGTTACAAACGTGGTAGTGAAGAAAATTTTAAAGATACTCAAACACGTATTCGTGAAGTACACATCGGATTAAATCCGGGAGCTACAGTATTTATTATGGAGAATATCAGTGCAGAACTTTCATTCGGAGTGGCAGGATTCAAATATAGGGAAGAGAATCAAACCACCAATGGAGAAAGTTCCGGTTGGAGAAAATCAAGTGGCGCGAATTTCAAAATTAATATACTGAATATAAGCATAGGTATTGTTGCATATTTATAATTATGAAGAGAAGAATTCTAAATATCAGCCTCATATTGATTTGTTTCCTATCTTGTATGCAAATCAATATTTCCTGTATCAGCAATGATATTCCCTACCCGGTCATCTCACTTCAGATACTTACATTTGAAGTAGAAGGACAGGAAGGAAGTACAATTATCGATAAGGTAACTCGTACTGTCACTGTACCGTTAAAAGAGACTATCAATTTAAAAGAGGTAGTAGTCAAACAGTGTAAGGTGACCGAAGGTGTAGAAGCTCCATTGGACTCTGCAACAGTTATTGACTTATCTTCACCCAAGAAGTATACTATATCTTTATATCAAGACTATGAATGGACAATCCAAGCAAGTCAGACAATTGAAAGAAAATTGACAATCAAGAATCAGTTCGGTAAACCTAAAATCAATAGCAAGACACATGAAATCACTGCCGAAGTTGCTAAAACGGCCAGCCAAAAGAACGTATATATATCAGATATCAAATTAGGTCCGGCCGAAATCTCAACCCAGACTTTCTTAGATCCATCAGGAAACGAGATAGAGATTCCATTAAACACTGCCCTTGATTTTTCTTTTCCAAAGACCGTGATAGTACGCTACCATGACATTGAAGAGAAATGGACTATCTCCATATCTAGAAGTGATAAAAGTGTGGCAACCGGCGAAGCTGACGCATGGGTCAATGTGGCATGGCTTCATGGTAATGGTGAAGAAGGCGCCAACAATGGATTTGAATATAAACCTGCAGATTCTTCAGAATGGAAGGTCATAGCAGCCGAAAATGTAAACGACGATGACGGAGAATTAACTGCACGTCTTTCAGGATTGAAGTCTAACACAACCTATGTTTACCGTGCTTATTCGGGTAGTGACTACGGAGAAGAAGTATCTTTTACTACAAGTGAACCCGTTACACTGCCGGGCGGTTCTTTCGACGAATGGCATCAAGTAGATAAAGTTTGGAATCCTTGGGCTATAAACGGTACTCCTATTTGGGATACTGGAAATAAAGGCGCCACTACAATGGGAGATAGTAACACTCAACCGACTGATGACACTTGGAATGGTAAAGGAAAAGCGGCCAGGCTTGAATCCAAATTTATAGGTCTCGGCAGTATTGGCAAGTTTGCTGCCGGTAATTTATTCATTGGAGAATATATCAGAACTGAAGGAACGAATGGAGTACTTGATTTCGGGAAACCTTTTACAGCTCGGCCGACCAAACTAAAAGGACATTACAAATACTCTACAGCCCCAATATCTTATGTATCTTCCGGATATGAACATTTGAAAGAAAAGCCGGACACTTGTGCTATCTATATAGCACTGACAGATTGGAAAGAACCTTTAGAGATACGTACCAAACCCTCTGATTTATCTGTATTCAACAAGAATGATCCGGGTGTCATTGCCTATGCAGAATTTTATAGTGGCGAGACAGTCACAGAATATAAGTCATTCGAACTGACTTTGGACTATCGGGACACAAGTCGGGTTCCTACTTATTTAGTTCTCGTTTGCTCTGCCAGTAAATTTGGTGATTTCTTTGTAGGTGGACCTGGAGCTTTACTTTATGTAGACGATTTCAGTTTAGAATACGATTACTAAATAAACACACCGTGTATTCACTCATAATGCATGGTGTGTTCTATATTAACAAACCGCCGCAGCGTTATCACCACCACCTCGCTCGGCGCAAAAAAACGTACGTTCTTACGGGACGTACCGATACCATTAGTAATGATAATCGGCGTATTATTTGAGTTATACCTCAACCCGGTAAGGAAACGCTGCCCATAACGAGACGGAATGACAGGAGCATACAGTCCGAATAAAGTAACCTGTCCGCCATGCGTATGTCCGGCAAGCACAAGGTCGGTATTGGTAACAGGAACATCCTCGGCATAGTCGGGAGTATGCGAAAGCAATATAACGAAGTCATCGGGAGAGAGCGAAAGCGTAGGCGACTGCCCGTTCTGTCCAAGGTTAAAAGGATTGCGTACTCCGGCTATCACAATCCGCCCACCGTTTCGTTTCAGAGTATCGGCTTCATGCTCCAGTAAGTGAATACCTTGACGTTCCATTTCCTTCAGGATATCATCATAACAAGCTTCATAATCATTGTTTCCAAGAACGGCATAAGTCCCCAAAGGTGTTTTCACAGCTCCCAATGCCGCAATGACATCCGGAACATACTCACAACCTTCATGCAAATCACCACCTATCAGCAGAGCATCGAGACGCAAATCATTCAGCAGGCGGGTTATATCCCTCAATCCTTTCTCCTTCAACAAACTCCGGTAATGCAAATCGGAAACAAACCCCAGCCTGCATCCGTCGAACGCGGCAGGTACATCACGGTGTGCAAACTCATACTTCCTGACACGCTTCACATTCTTATATCCGGATGCCGAAGACTTGGACATCCGAATGGAATACTCTTCAGGGAGAGGTGAGGTAAAACTTTGCGTAGACCGACACGAAGAAAAGAACAGCAATCCCAAAACAGAAAAAAACAACAGGCTCTTACACCCTCTATAACACAACACCTGACCCATAGACTTATCTTTATTGTTTGATACAATGAATAATTTTACCCGAACAGTAGTGCAAAGATAACAAATCCTTTAACTATCTTTGTGGTATAACTTTCTAAAAGAACAACATGAAAGCAATAACGACCAACTCGTTCTACGCATGGATACTCGCCGCCCGTCCCAAGACATTGACGGGAGCTGTCATTCCCGTACTGATAGGCTCTTCCCTGGCATTCGCCGATGGAAAATTCGACATCATACCGGCACTGCTATGCGTATTGTTCGCCTGCGGCATGCAGATTGCCGCCAACTTCATCAACGACCTTTACGATTATCTGAAAGGCAGCGACCGTGCAGACCGCCTCGGCCCCGAACGCGCCTGTGCACAAGGCTGGATTACCCCCATAGCCATGAAACGAGGAATAGCAGGAACGCTTATATTCTCCTGCCTCATGGGTTGCGCCCTGCTGCAACAATGTTGGGGACGCTTACCCCACGGCGGCTGGGAACTGATACTGTTAGGGCTGCTCTGCGTAATATTCGCATTCTTATATACCACCATCCTCTCCTATCAAGGATGGGGCGACCTACTCGTATTGGTTTTCTTCGGCTTCATCCCCGTAGGCGGAACTTACTACGTACAAGCCCATATCATTACGGCCGACGTATGGGTAGCCTCGCTCATCTGCGGCCTGGTAATAGACACCTTACTGGTCGTAAACAACTACCGCGACCGGGAACAGGACGCTCTCAGCGGCAAGCGCACACTGATTGTCCGCTTCGGCGAACCTTTCGGCCGTTACCTGTATCTGGGATTAGGCATAGCAGCCGCCTTGCTCAGCCTATGGTTTGTTTACAACGATAAAATAGAACCGCTTGCTTTCATCTGGGCTCCCTGTGTCTACCTGTACCTGCACGTACTGACATGGCGTAAAATGGCAGCAATACGAAGCGGTAAAAAACTGAACAGCATATTAGGTGAGACCTCACGTAATATGCTGTTCTTTGGCCTGCTGCTGAGCCTTGCCTTTATTCAGTAACTATTATTTCTTTCCGTACATTCTTTCGTAGTACTTCTGATAATCGCCGCTGGTCACCTCTTCCACCCAGTCCTGATTATTCAGATACCATTCGATAGTCTTAACGATACCGACTTCAAATTTTGTTTCGGGATACCAGCCTAAGGCGTCCGTTATCTTGGTGGGGTCGATGGCATAACGCTGGTCGTGACCTAAACGGTCTTTCACGAACGTTATCAACTCTTCGTTTATCCAGCTGATGTCAATCTGTCCGTCGGCGTCTTTCACTTGTTTTTTCAAGACTGCGCGATATTTCGGTTCTTCTTCCATCAGACGGCGGATAGTGGCGATAGTCAGTTTCACAATCTCCAGATTGGTCTTTTCGTTATGGCCGCCTACATTATAAACCTCACCCTCTACGCCTTTGCGCACAACGAGGTCGATGGCTTTGCAATGGTCTTCCACATACAGCCAGTCGCGTACATTGCTGCCGTCA
>OGHI01000965.1_pt1 | contig 13313 bp, 27 predicted proteins | sample 1571501 | NCBI WGS metagenome assembly OGHI01 (sample SAMEA2581962, study PRJEB24529) | metagenome | biome: Human gut stool | place: China | collected 2011
TGTGCCTTGTGCGTTGGGGTTGTTCATTAGGATATTCAACTCTTTCTCTTGTTGTTCGTCCACGTCAATGACATCGACACGAATACGGTAGTCGTTATCGGGAAACTTCTGCAATTCGTCCATGACAGACAAACGTTGGTGCCCACTGACTACGGTAAGCCCGGTACGTTTGTTCACGACAATTCCACCGACCAATCCGAACTTCTTGATACCACGCTTTAATGTCTTACGGGATTCATCGGATAGTTTTCTTGGGTTGTAGTCCGCAAAGTGAATGGCAGAGCGGTTAAGCTCCACCGATTCACTCTTTATGTACTTTGATAGTTCCATGTTAACCATTACTTAAACCAGCCGACTTGCTTGCAACTTGCCTTCTCGCAAGCCTATTCATCACACTATTATAAGCGTTCACTATGCTCAGATTCCTTTCGGTGAACATTGTTCCGTATCTATTATACGCTTCACGCTGCAACCTCTCCCTTTGAGCGGTAATCTCCGAAGCTGTTTTTGTTCTTCTACGTCTAACTCGGCAATCCTCCTATTATTTTTGTTTGTTGTGATGTTCCCAAAGCACTCTTTCAGCCATCGGGAAAACTTTGTAAATTCTCTGTAAGTCTTGTGGGTAATTCTTCTCCATCCAAAGCATACAATCAAGGTTAAATCCAACGCCCGAACTGGCTTTCAATGAATACCTAATTGGTTCGGGTAGGTTATACTGTCTCATGTAAGCGAGAATATCCTTCTGATTCCAATCTGCCAAGGGATAGACCATACCGTTATTCTCGTACCCATTGGATTCATAGCCTTTCAGCATAAGCCTGCGGTTCATCCCATCCGCTTTCTTCATCCCCAAGAAAGTATAATAAATGCCATGTGTAAGCTGCATAGCCTTAACCACATCAGCCAATTTCAACAGCTTAACTTTGGGATTGGGAACACAGTACATACCACATCTGAGAATGTAGGTGAGATTCCAATGTGGCACTTGAACAAACTCTATCTTTGGATATTTAGCTTTAGTCCAGTTTATCCAGCGATTTATATGTTCTAAATCTTTCACAAAATACATGAACACACAAACGATACGGTCAAACTTCGGATAGATTAAATCAAGTAGAACAAGTGAATCCTTACCAAGTGATAAAAACAGTAAAGCCTCATTCGATTTTACCCGAATGAGGTCTATATACCGGTTCGCTTGCTCTACCTTGTTCATGATTAGCCACCTGACATACCCAATGACACACGCAAATCAGCATAACGCTGCCTGCGCGAACCTAACTGTGTGACACTTGCTGTACCTCTACGATTGGCAACCAATCTACCGCCAGCGCCGGCACCATTCATGTTACGGCGAGGGCCGGCAATCCTGTTAATTCTTCTTGCGACTCAGCTTTTCAATTTTAAAAATTAAACAAATCAGTCTATATGTTTTTCTAATATCTTACCCAAAGTATAGTCCATTTGGGCGGCGAGATATTCTTCGCCTTGATACTCGTAAACAACATCGTTACCGTCTTCATCGGTAAGAATGACAGCTTCTGCGTTCTTTACTTCAATGATGATATAAGGGCGTTTACCCGTATAAGCACCTGTAAGAAGTTTGATGGCATCGTACTTGATAGGTTTCAATTCAATTTCACCTTCTTCGGGTAGTTCTGCATCAGCCGGATATTCTTTACCACCACAGAGGTAAGTAATGTACTTTTTCGCGTTGGTAGGTCTGACTTCACGGTATTCCTGCGTTTTAGTACCTGCCAAGATTTCATCAAAATACTTCTGTTTGATGCTTAATGTAAGAATGTTCATAATCGTGTCAAATTTAATTTAATACTCATAGTTGCGGGGGGCTGAATCGAACAACCGACCTTCACCAAGTCAAAGTGAAAAGCTACCACTGCTACACCCCGCGATGGTACCTCAAAGGTACAACCACAACCAAAGATAGCGAAATTTATTCAAGCGTTAAAACAAACATGTAGCTTATTGTTCGTTATTTCTGATTAACCATTTGTCCCGTTTTTCTCTACATGCCTCTAAGGTTGGTGCACAACAAGAAAACAACTCACCGCTTTCAGCACGGTAGTCGTACTGGTACATTCTCACTCTCTTGCCTTGCAACTTGGTATTGTAGGTAGTGTAATTTTCTTTACCGGGTTGGCATACGCTACAACCTCTTTCGTCGTTAATTGAGTTCATAAGCTATTTATTTTCATTATTTTCTACTTCATTCAGTTTTCTGCCACACATCGGGCAAAAGTTAATATCAAAACCATAATATCCAGTTGCACCGCCCCATGATAACGGTATATCAACATCTACATATAGAGTTTCACCATCATAAATTAAATAGCACTCATCAGATTTATGATTAATACCTCGAAGCTGCTTACAGAAATCACACCCTTCAATTTTTATGGGGTGTTCATCACCCCAAGTAACACCAGAACCAAACATATTTATCATATCAGTTTTATCAAACCCTTCTAAGCCATTCAAATTATCTATGATAGAATTAGCTGCCAATTCTATTTCTCTACCTCTATCCATAATCATTCATTTTACAAGTTCGTACATATCTGGATGAAAGTCGAAACACACACCATCTCCAACCTCCATACCCACACGATATTCTCCATCTTCAACTTCATCCCGACTTTGAAAGATAAGTTTGCCACCCTCATGGTACATTGGGTGACACTGAACACTATCTTTGATTCTCACTTTTGTACCTCTTTGGTATCTGTATATCTCACCTTGTTTCAATACTTTTGCTTTCATATCAAAAAGAAACTGGTTTATCAAGTTCAATATCTGTCACAAACATATTAGAATCACATGGGTAATGACTTTCAATGAATGACTTCGCTTTCTCTTCTGTTGAGAATATACCAAAGTTCTCACAGTCGCAATCGCTGTGCAATTTTTGTACTACATATACTTTCATAATCGTGTGTATTATGGTAGCCCGAAGGCCGCCAGATTAAACTACTTATTCAAATTGATAGCTGTGTGAAGCGAATTATAAATCTGCGCAAACTTTTTTCTTTGAACTGCATCTGTAATAGAACTTGCAAACTTGTGCATAACAACTTTCTTCTTGTTGTCCCATATTATTCGAGCCTTATCAACACCATCGACAAACATAATATGAGGATATTTACCCCATTGTTTCAAAGTGCCGTTTTCGATAAGAATTGAAATCTTATCCGGCATTGTACCCTTATGGTTTAGAATGTTCTTTTGCTTGCTTTCTTCGTATTCGATTGCGTTTTTAGTCTTCTCTATTTCTTTTTGCTGGTTCGATAGAGCATTGTTTTGCTTGTCCCAACGATTCATTGTAGCATAACCGTTCCTTTTATCATTCAAAGGCTGTCCATTGGCACTCTTTACGTCTTTTATGTGGGTATCAAGCATTCTATTAAACTTTTCTTCTTTCTTTGCTAAAGATGCCCTTAATGTATCTAATCTACTCATAATTTTCTATATTGCGCAGGGCTTTCGCCCTGCTGGTTAAACCTTAGAATTTGTATTGAATTGTATCAAGAGGATTAGCACCATTAGAAACTGCTACTTCAAATGCTTCTTCAATGGTTGTCTTACCTGTTGCTATCTCGTGACGTGTTTCACTTTCTGCAAAACCGTTGCCTTTAACTTCTTCTGACCATGTGTAAAAAACTACTGTAATCATTGCTCTATATCTTTGTGGTGGGGTTATTATCCCCACCGATTAAACTTACTTCTGTGAATCTCTTAAATCAAATTCTACAACCCTGTGATACTTGTGAATGTCGTATAAACCGTGAGCGCAACCTATTGCAGAAGCCAATCTCACCGCTTCTTCAAGAGCTAACATCATGCTGATAGAAGCCTCTTGCGCATCTTTCTTAGTCTTGTCATACTCTTTATTGTTTCTTACAACTTCTTGCAGCTTTTCAGCTTCTTCAATCTGCTTCAAGGCTTCTCTTACTTGCTTCATTGCATCTTTAACCTCTTTTCTGCAAACGCTTGTCAAAGTATTCATATCTTATATATTTTAATTGTTATTCAAACTATATTTTGATTATTACGTTGCAAATATCAAATTTTATTTTGAATAAAACAAACTTTAGTAGAAGATTTTTCAAATTATTTTTTGATACTATTCTTATATATTCTATGTATAATTTGAAAACTATTCCTATCTTTGCATCAAATTATAATTTGAATATCATGCTAAGAGTACAAGAAATCTGTAGACAGCAAGGTATTACCATGCAAGACCTTGCTAAAAAAATGGGAGTGACATATCAAGCCCTGTATGCCGCAGTGTCCGGCAACCCTACCATTGGGAAGTTAGGAGAAATAGCAAAAGCTTTAGGTGTAGGAATAACTGATTTGCTGAATGAAGACAAGGAGGAAAACACTATCACTTGCCCTCATTGTGGGAAGAAAATTAAATTAGAGAAAGGAGAATAACTATGCCTTATTGGTTACAGTTTACAATATTTGCTATTATAGCAGGATTAGTGCAATACATCATCACTTACTTCAAGGAAAAAGGAAAGAATCTTGCAACTAAAGAAGATATAGGTGAAATTACTAAAGAAATAAAATCCGTTGAAAGTCAATTTGTTAATGAAACAGAGAAGCTTAAAAATAAATTAGCAATTTTGGCAAATGCACAAACTGACATAATTTCAATGGAACGTCAGGTTATTATTGAGGTTAACAAAAGCTTGTTTATGTGGATAGATTCTGTTTTGAATACACCAAATGTCAATAATTCAATTCAAATAAATAATTATATTAATGCTCAGAATCAATTATATAAAAATGTACAACAAGATGAAATAGTATTAAGACTATTTGTCGAAAGCGATAACATCCACAATATTCTTCATAAGATAATTTTGGCTTTTCTTAAAATACAAGCCGAAAAGCAACTAAAATGTCATGAAATAATTAAAATAAATAATGAAATAGATGACATCAAACCAGAAACACCATCAAAAGAAAAGAGAGAAAAACTACAACGAAAAATAGAAGAAAGAAAAACTGCTTTAGAAAACATTTCAAAAAAAGTGCTCGAAGAATACACTACACTTGCCCCAATGATTAATGAATTTAGAGAAAAAAGCAAAGAGCAAATATATAAAATTTTAAAGCCGGAGCACTAAACTCCGGCTCATCAATTGATTAGCCCTTTGATTCTTAACCGATTTACGATTTCGGTGTAAAGATAGTCAATATCCTGCCTAAATTCCTTGTATTGCTGATAGATAAATGAAACATCAGCTATATTGTTTGAAATTACACAAGGAGAGACATTGGGAAAGACTTTTGCCAATTCCACCCTAATACCACTTGGCAACCGGCTACCCGCCAATACACTTGGGGCAAACAAGAATAAAACAATAAATAGGAATTTCTTTCTTTGTGTGACGCTTTCGATGTTAGGTGCGCAGTTTATATCGGAAAGAATTTCCTTGAACCACACATAAATGTCTTGTATTAATCTTAAATCACATAATATAGGTACTGAAAGTTCTTGTTCCCGTTCCGAAAGTCTTGTTTTTTGCTCTCTGATGGATTTAAGTTCCGATATTGCTGAAAATTCTTTTGTCATAGCACGATTATTTTAAAAGTAAATAGTATATTTGCATCATAATCGTGTGAGGGAGGATTGAGTGGTCGTGCGCTTGGTTCTCCTTTTTCTATTTTACTTTATTCGTATGATTTTTCGCCCACATCATCGCATTATATAGAGATGTAGCGTACATCCTGACTTCTTCCCTGTTATTTAAAAAGTCAACCTCTAATGCAGCCCTGATGGATTCAGCGTAGAGGTCTTTGTCTAATATGTTATTCTCTTCCATTGTATTTAATTGATTATTCCAATTTTGTGATACCATTTGTCTGCATGGGAGAACCATCCGATTAGGACTGGCTTCCCGAATAGGGTGAATTTATAAAGTTTACTCATGGCTATTCTCTTTTAACAAATTCGGGTTGTCGTAGATATTTCCTGCAATCTCTTCTGTTACATTACAGTGGCAAAATGGAATTAATTCGCCAGTCACTTCGCTGATATACCCAAAACATCCATCTTTTATTCCGACCTCGTTGTATATCATACAACCATTATATCCATCAATAAATAATATGTCACCTTCATAAATTTCCGTTCCGTTCTTATCTCGTAATCCCGTGAATTGCCCGATAGTATCTTCGTTTACGCACTCATTAAACAAATCCATGCCAAGCCCGTGCAGTTCGGCATATACCCATTTGCCATTGTTGGTACTTTTCCCTCTGAATTTTATTTCACGTTTCATAATCCATCCTTATTGCTTTTCATGTTCAATGTTCCTTTATGTAATCGACTAATTGAGCTCCTAAGTCATGGAACCGATAAAGCCCGCTAAACATAAGACCGGCACTCATGCCGCTATGTCCTTGTTTGATGAACATTTGCAAGCAGTTCTTAAAACGCTCCTCTTTAGGTTTATCTGTATTGAGTTCAGATATAATTTCCAACAAACAATCGAGTTCAAGCCCTTTATAAAGGTCATTCAATCGTACAGGAACAATCTTATCCCAATATTCAAGATGTTTATCTGGAATAATGCCACGTGCTCTTTTCCGGTATTCTATTGCCAGTTGCGGAATTTTGGCACGAAACTCAGTTTCCTTTCGCAGGTATTCGTTATGTTCATCCTGCAAATCTTTATCGAACTTTGCCTTCGTCTTTCTCGTGACCTTCAAATACATTTCATCAAGTGTTTCACTTGAATACAGCTCTTTATCATTAAATTTACAGTAACAATCTTCTCCTGTTTCTTGCTTATATTTCTTCAACTGTTCGTATGCGTAGTCAATGTTTACGCCCGGATACATTTCTATTTCTTTCATAATCACAATTCCCTATTTTTTAATTTATTAAACTCATTCTCGATACACTTGTTGATTTTATTAGCTTCCTCGTATCGTTCTTCTTCAATCAGCTTGCTTTTCAACCATTGGAGCTGGGTCATATATACCACATCGTTACGGTCGGAAACCCTACGGGCATATTCTCTTATTTCATCCAGCTTGTCTTCCATCCGCCTATGCCATCTGCCAACCATGATTAAGACAATTCCCAATGCAATGGCATTGAATAGGGAGATGGATATTTTAATTATCAGTTCTGCTATTTCCATGATTAATACTTCTTTCCATGTTTGTTTTCCCTTAGTTCATTGTATCTCATCTTCTGCTCCACATGCCAAAGCAAATCTATACCCATATAATTGGATAGACCGATAATACCCAGTAACATACTGTTTAGCTGTTTGTCAAAGGAGTAGTCGTATTCATACTCAAATCTTACCGGAATCATAGCGATGGCATATATGCTTTCGGTGAACGATTCATCATTACAACTTTCTGTTGATTCATATATCATTTCCTCTGTAAACTTCTCAATAGCTATACCTCTATATCCGGCAAGGTCAAGCAAGCGGATGGCAGCATCGGCAAGCTCATCGGGAAGAGAATCTTTCACATTCTTTTCAAATGAACACTTAAACCGCTTTTCTTCTTCCACCAATGCTGGATAACGATTGTAGTCCATTTCAAAACGTGATTTGCATTTCTTTCCTAATCTTCCTTTTCTATCAGCTTCCACCGCTTCCATCAGTTCACTAATGACAAGGCAAAGGCAGTGTTCATTACTCAATTCTTCATCGTGAAAACCGTGTTCACAAGCAGTTTTATAGGCTTTATTTCTCAATTCATTTAAATCCATAATCATTTCTCTTTTATTCGTTGTAACACATCTTTATTGGCTTCGAGGATTTGGTCGAAAGAGGGGATTGGCATCCACAAATCATCATCAGATATATGGCAATAGAAATCATCCGAATCTGCCGTGTCCCATACATGATAGTATTTGTTATATACCAATATTTCCGGTTCATAGTGCCCTTTGGCTGCAATCTTAACAAGAACAGGATTACTCTGTTCCGATATGTCATTTTCATCAACTGGAGGTAGCCTGTCTTTAGCTCTTACCCATGGCGATTGCTTTGCCTGCCATTCAGCGCCGTTTTCAAACCCAAGAGCAATCATTTCCTTAATATCGGAAATACCACTCGGAACTCCTCTTCTTCCGAATGAATCAATTACCGATTTTGCAAATTCTTTTGCCTCTTCTTCTACTGTCTGTTTCATAATCACTACTTTTCAGTTGATATTAAATCATCCAAATACGCCCATTTATCAATGGCGTCTTTGGAGCACTCGTAATCATCGCACTCTTCATCGTCCCAGCATTGCTCTGTTACGTTCCAATAGCGGACACCGTAACCAGTTCCAGTGCTTAATTCCCCATACACAAGGCATGGTATCTGCGGATAATGTTCATTTTCGTATTCTCCATGAACTTGCGGCACTTCATCTTTAGTCTTGTGCCAAATGCTATTGATGCGCCATTCAGCACCAGCTATATAAGCTCGTTCAGTAACATCAAGTACTGCATCGCGGGCGCCAGCATCATAATTATCTTCTTCAAAGTTTATCTCAAAATCGCTTGCTTCCAATATCTTTTGGAGATAGTCGTTAGCTGCTTCTTCTACTGCTTGTTTCATATTATTCTCGATTAAATTATTACCATAACATCACGCTTTCTTGCGAATATAGAATCCGTTATATAGTACGTGATAGCTTTCTCTTCGGCATCTCTCAACAATTCATGTTTAAGGATCTTATAGTAGGAGTCGGTATGCTCTGTATAGACCATGATTTCTCTTACTCGTTTCAAATCGTCTAAAAAAGATTGAGGGTTATGTTTCTTTATTTTCCTTATATTCATAATTGACCGTTCTCCTTTACAATCCTACCATCGTCTAACAACGTGTACATCTTACCCTTATATGCCAAAGCTAAACACCATTGGCGGGCATACCTCAAATATTGGTGCAGCTTATACCGATGCTGGTATTTCCGCATCTTTTTTCTTATTCTTTTCTTCATGTTACATCATTAATGCCAATTTCTCCTTTCAAAACTCGTTCTACCTGCCTATCAAGTATCTCTTGAAACTCTATCTGGCAAATAAGCGAGCAATCTGGTACAATTTCTTCCACTGGGTCACCTCTCCATGCAGATAACTCGTCAAGGAAGATACGCCCATTTTTGTCTTTTAGGCATGTTGCACCGACTTTTCGTTCAATCCTTGCCATCCGGTCGAATACTTGTGGGAAGTCTTTACGTATCTTATTCCAATAGCCCATACCGCCTTTCACACAACCAATACAGTTGTTGTTATTGTAGCCCATCTTGTACATAGCGGGGATTTCAATGCCTGCTTTCCAAAGCATTCCCATCGCATCCTTTTTGGTAATCTGCCTTTCAATAAGTGGGAATAGCGGCTTTGTGCCCGGATACTGCTGCTTAAATCGGATAGCCCGGTTAATCTCTTTCGGGTCGAAGTCGAAGCCCAAAACTTGCCCGTCCCAATCCCCCAACTCTTTTTCTAACTTGTAACGGACTTGTTTCTTTAGTTCAAATGTACAAGCGGCACCGGTAGGGCCGTTAATAAATCTTTTCTTAGTCAATACATCTTCTACATTAAGATACTTGTCACTTCTGATAGTATGAATCGACTGGCCGTACCACTTTTCACAGTCAATAATAAAACGGTGATTGTCAGGATGACCGGAGCCAGTCTCGATATAGTAGAGCTGTACATCTTCATACAGGCTCAATGCTATTTTACAGGCGACTGCGGATGTTACACCGCATGAAAACCATGCTATTGTCATATAGATTATTTTTTAATTTGCTTTCCTCTGTTCCGCTCTCTATTATCCTCAGATACACACATCTTGCACCATGATGTTTTGATGTGATATGCTTTTTGATGAATGTTCATAATTCTTCTTGCTTCATAAAACACATCCATATTGTTTTACTCTGCCTTCCGGTAGTATGTCCGAAAAGTGGTTTGAACGGGATAACGGACAAAATTTCTGCGGCTTTTATTTCGCTTTCATTCCACTTGAATATGAGTGTACCGTTAGGCTTCAAGACGCGCATACACTCGGTAAATCCGTCATGTATAAGCGATTGCCAATCTTTGGGTAGTTTACCATACTTTTTCGCCATCCAAGATGTTGAGCCAAGCGTTTTAAGGTGCGGTGGGTCAAATACGACTTGATAAAAAGAATTATCTTCAAATGGAAGATTGGTGAAGTCGGCCACAATATCCGGTTTCACTTCTATGGTTCTTATCTTATCCCTATCCTTTGCCATGACTGTTTCGGAACGTTTATCCACGAACAAAACGTTTGGATTTTGCTTGTCGAACCAAAACATCCGACTACCACAACAGGCATCTAATATGAGTTTTTCAGTTTCCATTATGCTACCTCATTTAATTTATTCAATCTCAATTCTCTTAACTTCTCACAGAGCGCTTCGGTATTCTTCCTTGCCTGTGTCACCTCTACGGCGTTGCCAATGAATTTCTTTTGGTCTGCCTGTGTACCTACCAATACGTAATCTTCTGGGAATCCCATTATGCGTTTCAGTTCGGGAATACGAAGCATACGCATCTTAATATCCACTATGCCATACAATGCCATGAACTCTTTGATTTTACGGGGCATGGGGCTGTCTGTTTCGTAGATTTCAATGGCTACCTGTCCGCTCTCTGTTGCCACCAAGTAGGGCGGCATCTTATCCATACGGGCTATGAGTGTGAAGCAGGGATTATCAACGGAACCTCCTGCACTGTTAAACTGTGGATTCATCAAGTAGTGCCATTTGCGATTGGCTGTAATGGTCTGGGACGGTTCTTCTATACTACTTCCGACATTGGAGAAAGCTGTGTTCATTATCCACGGCTGGCACGTTATCAACTTCTGCTTGGGATTGGTAAGGATTGCCGGGCACACATCGTTAATGCTTGTATGCTGCCCACCACCCGAATACTCGTTAGCGATGAATCTCGGTGATACAAGGGAAAGCCTGTCTTTCGTCAGAAGCGTAGGGCATGGCTCGTTAATGTCCTTTCCTGCATCATTGAAATTGTAGGAACACATGAATTGACTATCTATCAACGCCAGCCTATCCCTTGTCGTAACCGTAGGTGCAGGAAGTTCCACTGAATGATTATGCCCGTTCCCGTAGTAAGCCGATACAAAAGCGTGGTGGTCTTTACAGGTAATGGCACCTGCCGGCTCTTTCACCGATACATTCTTGCTGTCGGGGTGTCCGCTGAATTGTTTGGAGAGGAAGCTTACTTGCACTTTCGCAAAACGGTTTTCAGTAGTCAGTACTCCGCATGGTTCGTCAACCGACTTGCAAGTATCTTGCGGTCGGACGGTATTGTAGCGGGAAAGAAAGGAATCCTTACCACCAGCTACGAACTTTATCAATCCTGCATAGATGCGTTCAAGGGTTTTCTCTGACAAAGGCTTTTCCCGAAAAATGGTGCTCCCCTCATCGGAGAAGTCAAGCACCTCCTTTACCGGTTTCCACTTCTCCATTTTGGAGAACATATCATTTCTACCACCTTTACAGTGGGTCGGTTCGGGGAATACTATAGGTAATCCTTTCTTGGCGAAGATACCAAAGAATCGCTTTCGTGTGGTGTATGCCCCATAGTCGGCAGCGTTCAAGATGCGGTGCTCGAAATTGTAACCGTACTTCTTCACATTGCACACCCACTTCTGATACAAGCGTCCTTTATCCATTGAAATAGGCTTGCCATTCTCATCCATATCTCCCCATGACATAAACTCTTCTACATTTTCAATCTGAATGTAGTCAGGGTCTATAACATCAATATAACGGAAGAGATGCTCTGCCAGCGTCCGGCTATCAGCATCTCTCGGTTGACCGCCTTTAGCTTTCGAGAAGTTGGTACACTCCAAAGAAGCATGAAGCATTATCATCGAATCAGGATATAATTCACGGATACGTTCAACAATAGTATTTATCGGTGAAAGCTCCAGTGTACGAATATCCTCAATGAAATGAAGTGCATCAGGAATGTTGGCATCATGTGAAAGGATGGCATTCTTATCGTGATTCACACAGCAAACGACTTTTGCACATCTATTGCCATTTAAACGGGCTTCTTCCACGCCTTCCGACAAACCACCGGCCCCACAGAATAGGTCTATGACAAATAATTCAATGTCGGACAACCCTTCTAAGCTGCATAATATCTCTTTCAATGATTTCATAACTCAATCTCCTTCGGTTTCCAGTCATTAGGAACTTTCGCCCATTCTCTGAAAGCACTGTCGAATCCGTCCAAATCGGAAAACAGATCCATCTTGGCAGTATCGGTAGTGACGAGGGTGGCGAACTCTTTGAAATACTTGTCGGCAACTCTAACAAAGTCGTTGTGCAGCTTCTTCAAGTCTCCAAGCAGAAGACCGTTTTCAGCCATTAAGTCGCTCGCTTCTTCCACCAAGCTGTTGGCTTCACAGTTCAGCAGGTGTGCGGCGGATAGCAACATGTTCATTCTGTCAATGCTACCATTGGCTATGGCGGCGTCAATTAGTTGTTTTCTTGGTTTCATAATCGTGTATCTTTTTTCATCAGTTACAAATAAGTCCTTAAACAATAGTCCGCTATCCAGTAGCAGACAAAATAGAAAGCGGCATACACTGTCAGAATTGACAGAATAGTCGCTATCAGTTTTATGTCTTTCATCTTAATTTGAGTTTTGCCCGTAAGTCGTCGGGTGGTTGGTGATTCCGCTCTACAGGTGCTTGTTGCTCCTGTGCTCGGTTATTGCGGTTCCGGATAATTATATCCAGCTCATCCGACCGGTCTTTGAGGAACTTGCAGAAAGCCTCGCCAATAGTTATCGTGTCGAAATAACCGTAGAATTTACCGTATCTGCCCAGCTTGAACCGGGCGACAAATAGAATGAATTCGGTCAGCTTGATGTAGTGGTACTGTCTTACAAACAAGTTTGAGAACTCGTTCAAAGCATTTTCATCAGCACTCTCTTTTGTGGCAGAGGCAAAATCAATAGTCAGTAGCTGCGTCTTTGCCCATAAAGCCGAGGAGCCGTCACCGTACATCCGTTCAAGGTCTGACAACGTGGGAGACTTCTCACTGTACGCTTTATCAAGGTCGGTAAGAAGTATCGGCTGGAGCGATGTCGAATATGCGGCAGATGCTTGGCTAAAGGTCGGGTATCTCTGCTTGATGGCCGACAGCATCACATCCCTGCTCGATGGCCGCGTACTCCGCAATGAGGTTTCTTGCCTTTGCTGCCTTATAAGCATCCCGACCGTTTTGTCTTTTAGTTTTAGCTATTTCAT
>OGHI01000986.1_pt1 | contig 12906 bp, 7 predicted proteins | sample 1571501 | NCBI WGS metagenome assembly OGHI01 (sample SAMEA2581962, study PRJEB24529) | metagenome | biome: Human gut stool | place: China | collected 2011
TGAATCATAAAGAAATGTTGCCGTCATTCCGGCAATTATAATAAATATGTATGCACCCGCTTCACCATACAGATTATGCGGTACATTTAAAAATCCCAAAAGTGTATTTTTAAATATCATTCCAAGAACAGTAAGCACTATTGATATTCCTGTTCCAAGAAGTATCGATGCCGCAAAAGATTTTTTCATTCCCTTTATATCTTTCGCACCAAATCTTTGTGCAGTTATAATTGCAAATCCGTTGGCAAGTCCAAGCAGAAATCCTATAATAAGATTACTTACTGTACTTGTCGAGCCAACAGCTGCAAGTGCATCTTCACCAAGAAAAGAACCTACAATCCTTGTATCTGCAAGACTGTACGTAAGCTGTAACAGATTTGCAAGAAAAATAGGAAACGCAAAAGATAAAATAAGCGAAGATGGTTTGCCTTTTGTCAAATCTTTCATATATTCAATTCTCCTATACTTCTAATTCTATGACTATAGTCATGTCAGTTTTTATCGCAATATTCTTTTATTGTCGCAAGAAGTTTATCAAAATCAAGCGGTTTTGCCATGTGAACATTCATTCCCGCTGCAAGGCTCTGCTCAACATCATCATGAAAGGCATTAGCACTCATTGCTATAATAGCAACCGTTTTTGCATCCGGTCTGTCCATTTTTCTTATATTTTTTGCTGCTTCAAGTCCACCCATTACAGGCATCATAACATCCATGAGAACAACCTTGTACTCTCCATATTGCGATGTTTCAAATATTTTAACAGCTTCTTCCCCATTGACAGCCGGCATAACCTGTGCACCGGCTCCTTCTATTATAAATCTTGCAATTTCCATATTAAGCTCATTATCTTCAGCAATAATAATTTTATTTCCGTCAAGCCTAATTTTTTCATCTGCAGCTATTTCCTGTTGTCTGCTTTCATATGAATCATCTATCTCAAAAGGTATTTTTACATAAAATGTTGTTCCATATCCCTGTCTGCTGATAAATTCGATAGTTCCTCCCATCTGGACAGTGAGCTTTTTTGATATTGCAAGACCCAGCCCTGTTCCTGCATATGTTGTGCGTGCCCTGGTTTTTTCCTGTGCGAATGGTTCAAATGCTTTTTTCTGAAAATCTTCACTCATTCCCTGTCCATTATCAGTACAAACAAACTCAAACATTATATTTTTTTCATCTATCCTGTTTTCTGTGCAGCTGACCCTTACATATCCTCCACGCTTATTATACTTTACAGCATTAGATACAATATTTTGAAGTATCTGTTTTATGTGAAGTGAACTTCCTATAAGATGGTCATTTTCTATATTAAGCGGAGCTTTTATATAATCCACGCCACTTTCATTTGCCTGCATTTCTATGACACTGTCAACCTCCATCAGTAGTTTTGAAAGACAAAATGGCTCTTTTGTAAGAACTATCTCACCTGATTCAAGTTTATTCATATCCAGAACATCATTAACCAATTCAAGTAAAAATCCTGATGCCGCCATTATCTTATCAAGACATTCTTCTGCTTTCTTTCTATCATTCAGATAAAAACGGCATATTTCAACCATTCCTCTTATACCATTAATAGGAGTTCTTATATCATGACTCATGCGTCTGAGAAAATCAGTTTTGGCAACGTTGGCCTTTTCTGCCTGCTGTGCAGCTGCCTTTAACTGATGCTGATATTTTAACTCACGAAGCTTTTCTTCTGTAATATCACGAAAAAGCATGAGAATAGCAGCTATATGCCCATTTTTATCATAACTTTGCGGAACAATTGCAATCATATACCATCTGCTGTTGATATTTTCAACAGTATATTCAAGATAACGGCTCTGCTCCAGACGTGTCATAAGTGTATTAATATCTGCAAACTTCCTGAATGAATCTCTTTGAGACGGAATAATCCGGTTGCTTGTATAGTCTTCAAGCATCTGTTTTACGTTATGTTTCTGGTCAAAAATATAATCGAGCTTTTCCGGAGTCTTTATAAGTTCCCACTGGTCATTCTTAATATCAATAAGAATAAGTGCAGAATATATGCTGCTTATCGACCTGATTATACGAAACTGCTTGTCAAGCTGTCTTGTGTTTATATAAAGTATATGCTGCCTTATTGCCATGGCAAGAACAAGCATCATTATGTATGCACCCGTACAGAATATAACCGCTTTTGTACGGTTACTGTAAATTGATGATGATGGAAAAAATACATATATTCCATATCTTCCATATATCATCCTGCTGCCATACCACTCAGACTGTGACGAACCAAACTTTACCATTTTGTTGCCATCATCATTCCAGTCCCCCAAAAAAGCATCTTGATATTCGCTTAAAGTCTTCCCCTGATATTCCTCAATATTACAATTAACAATTTTATCATCACACGATATAAAAACAATTCCATCATTTTCAAATGTAAAATCCGTTATAAGTGATTCCATTGTTATATCACCATTGTTTTCAAATCCCGGCTGTTTCTTTTCATATGCAGCAACAATTCCACATTTATCTCTTCTCGAAACGACTGCCATATCATATTCACCATCATCAAGTTCAATTCTTGTCATGTATGATTTCAACGGGTATTCTATAATCTGTGTAATAACATTATTATCGATATTAGCACTGTCAGAGATCTTTTTCCACCATATGTCCGAATCCTCAGTAAAATATTCACAATTCATATCCGAATCAAATATACATATTCCTCCGAGTCTCTGTTCATAAACATAATCCTCGAAAAAACTTTCATCATATGCTTCTTTGTCAAGGCTTCTGGCTGCTTCTGTCGTTTTATCAAGCAGTCTGTACAAACTCTTTACTTTGTCATTTTCTTTATAATCTTCATATCTTAAAATTCTTGACTTTGCAAAAAGAAGCGTTTTGTCTGCTGCTTTTTCTGTCCTGCGTACATCATACACTGTAAAAAGACCATATACCGCAAATATCAGAAACAATCCTATAAATGTCACAGTATATACCATCTTAACGCTTATCTCACCTTTTTTTATAGCTCTCATTTAATCATCCCCCATAAATATATCTGCGTTAATTCCATATGATTCAGCAATTTTTTTAATTGTTCCATCATCTATCATCTGCTTTAATATATCATTAAGCATATCCGGAACATCATCAGATCTCCCCTTTTTAAATGCAACTCCAAGTTCAGATTTATATAATATCTCATCAAGAATAATAAACTGCTGCGGATTAGTATCAACAAATCTTTTAATTGCAACCTCATGTCCTGCTGCAGCATCTATATATCCTTTTCTCAGACTCGCATATAATTCACTCATTGTAGACATGCTGTAAACAGCAGAAACTCCCTGAATTCTATCATCTTCACCACTTAATATGATATGTTCCGGTTTTGATGTTGACTGCACTGCAATTCTTTTGCCCTTTAAATCAGCAAATGAATTGATTCCTCTGTCTTTCCTTACAACAATAACCTGACGGCTGTACATATATGGTCCCGCCCATCTGTAATCATCAGTTCTTCCGCTCATTGTAAAACTTCCCCACAGACAATCAATCTCCTTACTGTCAAGAAAGCTATCCTTCCTGTCCCATGTAATCTGCTTAAAAACAGGTGTTATCCCCAGCCTGCGGCACGCTTCCTTTGCAATATCCACATCAATACCAACATTTTCACCAGACTCATCAATGTAATTATATGGTTCATAATTGTCACTCCCGATTACAAGACTGACAGCACTTATTCCTGACGATTCTTCAGCTTTAATCATATCATCTTCATCTGTATCTTTGCTTTCCGAACATCCTGTTAAAAGCAGTATACAAACCATCATTAATACCAAAATATACTCACATGTCTTCTTAAAAATATCTCCTCGCATACATCTCTCCCCATTCTTTATAACCGTATCAATTAATTTACTGTATATTTATTATACAGCAAATATCATAAATTACAATTACAATTTTTATCTGTATGTTTTATTTTTAAAAAAACACAATATGCTTAATATTATTAACTATATTATGGCATACACAAAATTATGGTGCAAAAAAAGAAGACAGAATACGACGCCGCATACTAAGTACCGTCATCACAACTTCTGTCTTCTGTATTATAATAAGCTCCCTGCAGCTATATTTGCAAGTCCGCTCATGATGATATCATAGACATTTATTATTATTTACAAGACAAAAAATTTAAAAATGATACATTTGGGGACGTCTGTCACGAAACAGCCCCCAGCTCACTCTCAAATCACGGTTTTCATCTAAATCCGACTCGCCATATACTATATCTTCTTTATCACGCGATGCCTGCATAACAATTTCTCCTGTGGAATCCGTGACAAATGAAGAACCATAAAATACAAGTGAAGATTTCTGTCCGCCATTTTCATCTGATGGCTCTACATACTCTTCTCCGATTCTGTTAGCAGCGACAACCGGAATTACATTGCAGGCTGCATGTCCCTGCATACATCTTCTCCAATGTGGCATACTGTCAACTTCAAGAATCGGCTCAGAACCTATTGCTGTTGGATAAAATAATATTTCCGCTCCCTGAACAGCCATTCCTCTCGCAGTTTCAGGAAACCACTGGTCCCAGCATATTCCGATTCCTATTTTACCATATCTTGTATCCCACACCTTAAATCCTGTATCTCCCGGTGTAAAATAAAACTTTTCCTGATAATAATGGTCATCCGGAATATGTGTTTTTCGGTAAATTCCAAGAACACTCCCGTCTGCATCGATAACTGCAGTCGTATTATAAAAAACATTTACGTCTTTTTCATAAAAACTTATCGGAAGCACAACTTCAAGTTCAGCCGCAACTTTTTTAAAATGATTAACCGCTTCATCTTCTTCTAAACTGCGTGCGTATAAATAATAATCATAATTTCTTTCCTGACAGAAATATTGTCTTTCAAAAAGCTCCGGCAGAAGAATAATCTTTGCTCCTTCTGATGCTGCTTTGCGAACCATTTTATCCGCTTTTGCGATATTTTCTTCTACAGATTTTGTGCATTGCATCTGGATGCCTGCGTATTTTACTTTTCGCATTTTATCTCTCCTCAAATTTTCAAAAATATAATATCAGTCAAAACCTTCCGCTTTCGGTATCTGCTGTGTAATGCAGTGTATATTGCCGCCTCCGACAATTATATCCCTTGCATACACTGGAATTATCTGTCTTTCAGGAAATGCCTCCGATAAAATATCACATGCTGCTTTATCATTTTTATCACCAAACTGGGGAACTATAACTGCTTTGTTTGATATATAAAAATTGACATATGATGCAGCAAGTCTCTCTCCTGCTTCCCTTTCATCCTCACCGTCCTCAAATTCAAGTCCTTTAAGGTCATGCTCCGTTATGCATATATGATTTGAAGGAATTGGAAGTTTCCTAACCTTTATTTTTCTTCCTTTCGCATCTGTTTCATTTTCAAGAACTTTAAAACATGACATGCTCATCTCGTACTGTGGATCATTTTTGTCATCCGTCCATGCAAGAACAACCTCACCCGGCGATGTAAATGCACACACGTTATCCACATGCTCGTTGGTTTCGTCATTATATATTCCACAAGGAAGCCATATTATTTTGTGGACATTGCAATACATTTTAAGTTTTTCTTCAATCTGTGGCTTTGTAAGTCCCGGATTGCGTCCTTTGCTTAAAAGACAATTTTCTGTAACAAGAAGTGTTCCTTCTCCATCTGTGTGTATAGAACCTCCTTCAAGAACAAATGGTGCTGCATTGTAATAATCACATCCGAAATGCTTCATAAACTCTATCGCAATCTTATCATCCCTGCTCCAGTCGGCATACAATCCATCATACTCACCGCCCCATGCATTGAACTTCCAGTTAATTCCTCTTAAAATTCTATCTTTATACGAAACATCAGCATCGCCGCTTACGACAAATGTCGGTCCTGTATCTCTTGCCCATGCATCATCAGAATCCATAATAACTAATCTTATTTTGTCCGAAAGCATTTGAAGTGCATTTTCATACTGTCTTTCTGAAACCAGCATATAAACCTGTTCGCTTTCTCCTATCGCTTCTGCTATGGAACAAAATGCCTTTCTCGCCTCTCTTGCTTCATATGCCCACGACCCAGGTCTTTCAGGCCAAATCATAATACATCCATGATGCTGCTCAAATTCCGCCGGCATACGAAATCCGTCGTAAGCTGGATTACATAATAATTCACCCAATTTACAATCTCCTTTTAAACTCATCGTAATCAAAATGTTTCCATAACCTGCAATCACCATTTACATCCATAATTGCAATGTCCGGCAATGGTATTCCGTTAAATGTATTGTTTTTTACCATTGAATATATTGCCATATCCTCAAATACAAGCCTGTCTCCTGCATTTACTTCTGAATCAAACTCATAATCACCGGTTATGTCACCTGCAAGACATGTATATGACGATAATCTGTACCTGAATCTTCCATCAGCAGGCTTTTCCCATATATCGGCATTGATATCATCAAGCCTTACGGCATCTCTTAATGGCGGCACATATGGCATTTCAAGCACATCCGGCATATGACATGCTGCTGATGTATCAAGTATAAGTGTCGTTATCCCGTTTTCCACCTTATCAAGAACTGTTGTTACAAGATAACCGGCATTTAATGCAACAGCCTCTCCGGGTTCGACATAAACATCCACATTATAAGTTCTTTTTACATGATTTATGCAATTTTCAAGCCTTTTTATATCATAATCATCCCTTGTTATATGATGTCCGCCGCCAAAGTTGACCCATTTTATACTGTCGGACTGCATCAGAAAGCCGAATTTTTTTTCAACAACATTTAGAGTTTTCTCTAAATCATCGGAATTCTGCTCACATAGTGTATGAAAGTGAATACCCTCCATTCCGGCAAGTGCATCAGGATTTTTCTGCAGTGCTTTTTTCAGATTTTCTTCTGTTACTCCAAGTCTGCTGCCCGGGGCACATGGATCATATATTGCATGATCTCCCTGTGTTGAATGCTCAGGATTAACACGCAGTCCGAAGCTCACTCTGTTATTTATACACTTCTCTTTATGGCATATAAGCTGATTTACTGAGTTAAAGACAACATGGTCACATATTTTTACAAGTTTATCCATATCTTCATCTGTAAATGCAGGTGCAAAAACATGATTTTCTTTTCCCATGCACTCATGCCCGAGTTCTGCCTCAAAAATCCCGCTTGCCGTTGTTCCGCTTATGTATTGCGATATAAGCGGATACAACGCATATGATGAAAATGCTTTCTGTGCAAGAAGTATACGACACCCCGTATGCTCTTCGACACTCTTTAGTATTTCAAGATTATGTATAAGTTTTTTTTCATCAATAACATAAGCGGGTGTCTTTAAATCATCAAATTTCATAATAATTCTCCTTGTAATCCGCAAAAATTATCCGTTTACGGCACTTTAATATCAATCAACCAGTACGGGATTTTCATCAACTTTCCACGGAAGTCCGTATTTGTTAAGTGCGTCCATATATGGGTCAGGATCAAACTCGTCTGTCGTAAATACACCTGGCTTATTCCATATTCCTTTTGCAACAAGCATTGTTCCAATCATCGCAGGAACACCTGTCGTATAAGAAATAGCCTGTGAACCGACTTCTCTGTAACACTCCTGATGGTCGCATACATTGTAAATATATATTTTTCTTTCTTTTCCGTCCTTAATTCCCGTAAATATACAACCAATATTAGTCTTTCCGACTGTTCTTGGACCGAGAGAAGCAGGATCTGGAAGAAGTGCTTTTAAAAACTGTATAGGAACTATCTGCTGACCGTTAAATTCAACAGGATCTGTTCTTAACATACCTACATTTTCGAGGCATTTCATGTGTGTAAGATAACTCTGTCCGAATGTCATAAAGAAACGGATTCTCTTAACATGAGGAATATTTGCGGCAAGTGCTTCTATTTCTTCATGGTGCAAAAGATACATATCCTTCATTCCTACGCCCTCAAAATCATATTCACGCTTGATTGACATAGGCGGAATCTCAACCCAGTGTCCGTCTTCCCAATAAGAACCCGGTGCAGAAACTTCCCTCAGATTTATTTCAGGATTAAAGTTTGTTGCAAAAGGATATCCGTGATCGCCACCGTTGCAGTCGAGAATATCTATTGTATGTATTTCATCGAAATAGTGTTTCTGTGCATATGCTGTAAATACACTTGTAACACCCGGGTCAAAACCAGTTCCCAAAAGTCCCGTAATTCCTGCCTCTTTATATTTTTCCCTGTAAGCCCACTGCCATGAATAGTCAAAATATGCTGTAAAACCGAGGCGTTTGCATCTTTCCTCATACACCTTTCTCCACTCAGGATTATCCGTATCCTCACACTCATAATTTGCAGTGTCAACATAAGGAACTTTGCATGCAAGACATGCATCCATAATCGTTAAATCCTGATACGGAAGTGCAACATTAAGAACAACATCAGGCTTGAATTTATTTATCAATGCAATAACCTCATCTGTGTTATCCGCATCAACCTTTGCTGTTGTAATGTTTGTCTTTGTATTTCCCTTTAATTCTTCTGCAAGCACATCACACTTGCTCACTGTCCTGCTCGCAATACACAAATCAGTAAACAAATAACTAACCTGACATATTTTGTGAATTGCAACTGAGGCAACGCCTCCACATCCGATTACTAATACTCTGCTCATTATTTTTCCTCCTGTTCTAATAATTCTTCAACATACTTTGGAAGCATAAATGCTCCTGTATGAAGATTAGTTGTGTAATATTCTGTATATATGTCTCTTTTTTTCCACTCGTCTGCCTTAAAATCTTTAAGCGGATGATACTTCTTTGAAGCAAAACCGAAAAGCCAGTAACCTGACGGGCTTGTAGGTATGTGTGCCTGATATACCCTGCTTATCGGAAATGTGTGAAATACTTTTTTATGCATACTCCTGCATGCATCCTCATCCTCGTCATAAAATGGGCTTCCGTGCTGATACACAAGTATTCCATCATCTTTTAACGCCTTGTAACAGCTTCCGTAAAATTCTCTTGTAAACAACCCCTCAGACGCTCCAAACGGGTCAGTTGCATCATTTATGATAAGGTCATACTCATTCATTTTCGAGCGGAGAAATCTCAACGCATCATAATTGTATATATGCACTCTTTCATCATCAAGACCTATTGAGGTCTCCGGGAAATACTCCTTGCACACATCGACAAACATGCTGTCCTGCTCGACAATATCTATATTTTCGATATTGTCATATTGCAATAATTCTTTTGATACGCCGCCATCACCACCGCCAATGATAAGAACATTTTTCACATCAGGGTGCACCGCCATCGGCACATGCACAACCATTTCATTATAAATAAAGCAATCCTGCTCCGAAAATATAACGCTTCCGTTAAGTGTCAGGAATTTACCGAATTCAGGCGATTCAAACACATCTATCCTCTGATAATCGCTTTTTCCTGAAAATAACTGCTTTTCCACACGTATGTCAAACTTAACATGCGGCGAGTGCAGCTCCGAAAACCAAAATTCCATATTGCCCTCCAAATTATGCATTGTTTATTCTTTATATTTCATTTATTTTTTATATTTTTAATACATTCAGATATTCAAGAGCCGAATCTTCCATTCCCTGCATTGAACATCCTTTTTCAACGGAATATTGTATGTAATCAATAATTTCTTCCGTAATTTCCTCACCCGGTGCCAATATCGGTATTCCAGGCGGATATGCCATTACAAATTCACCTGAAATATGACCTTTCGTATCGCGTATAGGCATTTTTATTTTTTCGGCATAAAAAGCTTCCTGCGGAGATGCAAGAACCCTCGGAAGAAGCATCTGCCTGTCTACCTCAAATCTTTTCTCTTCTTTTGAGTAAATACGGCTTATTTCGGCAAGTGCACCGACAAGACGCTCAATATCCTGAATCCTGTCTCCGATTGAAATGTATGCCATAATATTTCCTATATCACCGAACTCAATCTGGATATCATATTCATCCCTTAAAATGTCATAGACCTCTATTCCGTCAAGTCCTATATCTCTTGTATACACGCACAGCTTTGTGACATCATAATCGTATACCGTACCTCCGTTTACAAGCTCTTTACCATAAGCATAATAACCGCCTATTGAATTAATTTCATCCCTTGCATACTGTGACCACTCGCTAACTTTTGCAAATGACTGCCTTCCCCTTAATGCAAGATTACGCCTTGATATATCAAGGCTCGTCATAAGAAGATACGATGCACTTGTGGTCTGCGTGATATTGATAATTGTCTGGACATAATCCGCATTCATTCCGTTATTCGTCAGAAGAATTGAACTCTGTGTAAGCGAACCACCGGATTTGTGCATTGATATAGCTGCCATGTCCGCTCCCGCTTTCATAGAATTCATTGGAAGATTATCCCCGAAATAAAGATGCGTTCCGTGTGCTTCATCGGCAAGCACTTTCAATCCGTATGAATGAGCTATGTCACATATTCCCTTTATGTCAGAGCATATTCCGTAATATGTCGGATTATTTACAAGCACCGCTACTGCCCGCGGGTGCTCCTGAATCGTCTTTTCAACCTGTTCTACGGTTACTCCGAGTACGATTCCTAACTTTGCATTAATCTCCGTGTTAAGATACACAGGTATTGCACCGCACAAAATCAACGCATTGATAACACTTTTATGAACATTTCTCGGAACAATAATCTCATCGCCTGCCTTACAGACTGAAAGTACCATATTCTGTACCGCCTGCGTTGTTCCACCAACCATAAAAAAAGCATGCTCTGCACCAAACGCATCTGCCGTCAGCTCTTCTGCCTCTTTTATTACCGAAACCGGATGACAAAGATTATCAAGCGGTTTCATTGAATTTACATCAATTCCCACACATCGTTCACCAAGTAAATCGACAAGTTCGGGATTACCTCTGCCACGTTTGTGTCCCGGAACATCAAACGGAACTATTCTTTTTTTTCTGAATCTTTCGATAGCCTCATACAATGGAGCTGATGCCTGTCTTTTTAAATCCATTTCCTCTCTCCCTGCCATTATATTATCGCAGCGGCCGTCAGATTTCCGTATAATACAAATTCTAAATTTTCGTAAAATACGGACTTTGGCTTGCTGCCAACGTAAAATGTGTGCTGTAAGGCACAAAAAGGCGTGATTAATTTTAAATTAATCACGCCTGTGGTATATTCAATCATTCTTTTATTAATCCCTGTACATGTACGTATACATATTACTTCATGTATACAAAGCACTGAGATTCTGACCTTTCAGAGTTTATCCAAGTAAGTCACTGTTACCGCTCTTATTGACCGTTTCACAAGATGATATGCACCTTCGCATGATAATTTTAAAAATCAACTTATAAAATTTGGGCTTCTAACCCAATCAATAATGTGTGCCCTTGTCACACTCGGCAACCGACCCGCCCGTCCGCAAGGCTTAACATGTAATATAACCATGTGGTCTGCATGTTGGATAACTCTTATCCAAATCTTTTATAACTATAATATATCATTTTTTTAATGTCAACAAAAAAATTAGATTTTACTCAGATTTCACTTTATTTTTGCATTATTATGTAATATCACAAAAGATATTCCATAATTGCAGCTGTAACTTTATCATTAAGTTTCATAGACATGATATTGGACATAATAACATTTTTGTCCTCACCGGATGTAAATAATCTGTAAATACTTCTCTTGTCATTATTATCCATCTGTGCCTGCAGAAGAAAATCATATATTTTATCATTAACATTTTCACCGTTGTATACAAGATTGTTTTCTTCATTATCAGCAAATATTTCAAGCTCTGACGCACCATCACAGTTACATGTAACTGTCCATGTATTTGTTTTTATATCGTATTTGGCATTATCTACATTTTCAAATCTTATACCACGTGCAAATCCTCTTAATATAAAACGGTACTTTCTGTTTCGTGGAATTACCGATAAGTCACCGCTTACATCTATGCTTATTTTTGCCTTATCTTCATTCCAGTCGAGCACAAACTCTGTCAAAGCATATTCGCCTTTTTCGTAGTCAAATCCATCTCCAGAATCTTCGTACATAACAAATGTATTTGATGCACCCGGACATATAACCACATCAACTTTTTTCGGATTAATAATATCATTACTTCCACATTCCGAAGCAAGCGGTATTATTGCACCTGCACGTCCAAGCACAGGAATACTTTGAAGATTTCTACATAAAATCTGACTTTTTCCATTTTTACCGCCATTGTATACATCACCGGTAAATATATCTGTCCATATTCCGGCTGGTATAAAACATTCCTCACCGCTTTTTTGTGAATCTTCATCAATCTTTGTTGTAACAGGACACACAAGCATTTCACTACCAAGAAAATATTGATTTTTATAACTATATGCTTTCTCCTCAAATGGATAATAATAATACATTGGTATTATTACAGGAATATGCTCGCAATGACATCTGTAATTAAGTGTGTACATATATGGAATAAGTGCATGCCTGAATCTTAAAATCTTTTCCATATCACTGCAGTATGGCTCAGGATAATTCCATGGTTCTTTTCCACAGAACGGATTAGAGCTGCTGTGAAGCCTGTTTATCGGTGAAAACACACCAAACTGATACCATCTTAATGCAAGCTCGTTGTCTTTATATCCGTTCATATGACCGCCTATATCATGACTCCACCACGTATATCCCACATTTGATGCCGTTGCTGTAAAATAAGGCTGAAATTCAAGCGATTTCCATGTAACTATCGTATCTCCAGAAAATCCTATCGGATACCTATGGCTTCCAAGTCCGCCATACCTCGAAAGAATAAGTCCTCTTCTGCCTCTTTTTTCCATATCT
>OGHI01000999.1_pt1 | contig 12722 bp, 10 predicted proteins | sample 1571501 | NCBI WGS metagenome assembly OGHI01 (sample SAMEA2581962, study PRJEB24529) | metagenome | biome: Human gut stool | place: China | collected 2011
GTTTCGTACACGCTGTAGGGGGCAGAGACCTCGCCTGCGGTGCCCTGTTCGGTGCGGATGTCGAGCGATTCCGGCGCGCTGCCCTGAATGCCGATGGCCACGGAGGAGTCGGAAACGAGCGTGGTGAAGGAGGTAATCGGATTTTTGCGGTTCGTCAGCGACCAGCCCAGCCAGGTCATGACGCTGAGCATGATGGCGACGCCGAAAAAGATCAGCCATCGCGTGATTTCGGCTTTCAGCTTGGCTTCCCGCCCGTTTTCTTCTTCCATGGTGTCTTCCATGGTGCTGAGTCTAGTTGGCACAGGCTACAGCGGGCATGCGCGTTACGCTGCGAATGCGCTCGGACAGGTGTCGTTAAGGGGGCAGTTGAGGCAGTCGGGCTTGCGCGCATGGCATATGGCACGACCATGCAATATCAGCCTGTGAGACAGGTCCGTCCACTCTTCGGGCGGGAAGCAGGCGGTGATCTCTCGTTCGATGGCTTTGGGGTCGGGGGAGCCGCTCGCCCAGTCCGAACGCCAGCGCAGTCGCCCGGTCACACGGATCACATGCGTGTCGACAGGGAATCCCGGCACGCCAAAAGCATTGCCAAGCACCACGTTCGCGGTTTTGCGCCCGACCCCGGGCAGACTTGTCAAAGCATCCATGGTTTGCGGCACCTCGCCGTCGAACCGTTCGCACAATGCGTAAGAAAGTCCGATGATGTTCTTTGCCTTCGTATGATGAAATCCGATGGAATGAATGATGCTTTCCACGTGTTCGGGATTGGCGCTCGCAAGTGCGGCCGGTCCCGGATATTCGCCGAATAATTCCGGTGTGACCATATTCACGCGTTTGTCGGTGGTTTGCGCGCTTAGCACGGTCGCCACCAGCAGCTCAAACGGGTTTGAAAAATTCAGCGCGCATTTCGGATGCGGAATCTCCTCGCACAATACGGCGTATTCCTGATGCATGCGTGACAGTCGCGCTTGTTTCGATTCCCGGGGCATGGCACCAGTCTACCGTCGCATGAATATGCAATCGCGCGTACGAAAGTGAGATAGCCGACAGTCAGATCGCAAGTATCGTGGCAATCGCAAGCATCGCAAATCGCAGGCAATGCCAGCAATGCGAATAGTGCGACAATCAGTTTTCGCTCGAAGCGTTGTGGGCTGCGGCGTCCTTGGCTGCCGCCTCGCCTTCCTCTTCTTCCGGAGGATCAAAACGATAGCCGACATTGCGCACGGTACCGATCACATGCTCGTATTCGCCGCCCAGCTTGGCGCGAAGACGACGGATATGCACGTCGACGGTGCGGGTGCCGCCGTAATAGTCGTAGCCCCACACTTCCTGCAGCAGCTGCGCGCGGGTGAACACGCGTCCCGGATGCTGCACGAGGTACTTGAGAAGCTCGAACTCCTTGTATGCCAAGTCGATCGGATGCCCATGCAGACTTGCCGTATAGCCGTTGGTGTCCACCACCAGGTCGCCGGAGTGGATCATGCCGTCTTCGTTCTGCACGCCCGATTCTCCGGAACCGGAAACCGCATTGACCGGCGAGTTGCCGCGCTCGGATACCAAGCGAAGACGCCCCTCAACTTCGGCCGGGGAAGCGGACGCCACCACCACGTCGGCGATGCCCCACTGCGAATTGACCACGGTGAAGCCACCCTCGGTGAGGACGAGCACGATCGGCGTGGACAGTCCGGATGCATGAATCAGGCGGCACAATGTTTTCGCCGTGGCCAGATCATCTCGCGCATCCAGAAAAAGAATGGTGTTTTCCGGCATTTTCACCAGACTTGCCGCGTCCATTGGTAGCACGCGTACGCGGTGGGAAAGCAGCGCCAGAGAAGGAAGCACGGTAGCTGGGTCGCTAGCGAACGTCATAAGCGTCAGATCCGTCACGTTAGCTCCCTTTGTCTCTTGTACTGGTTTTGTATCGTTGCCGCGATTGTACTCTTGTTGTGTGTTGTCGGCGTTTCGTTAATTTTATCTGAACTATGTGGACACTTGCGGCTACATTTAATGGTATCGCATACGTAATGACCACATTATGGAAAATCATGAAAAGGGGACGAAATGACCGCCTCTGAAAAAGTTGCCGTCAAGTCGGCTCAGAAAGCCTCGTTCGGCAAGGTGTTTGCCGTCCAAATCGCCGCATATGTGGTGCTGGTTGTGCTTGCTCTGATTCCCGGCATTTCCTATGGGAATGCGGAAGAGCCCGCAATCGTGTCGTTCACGGTTGTGGCTTCCGTGGCGATGATTGCGCTGCTTGCCGTGTTCAACCCGTTCCGCGATGGTGTTGCGGGGCATGCGATTTCCGTGATTGCGGGCTTGCTTTCCGTGGTGTGTGCCACGACGATGATGCTCGGACGTGCGATTTTCCCTGCCGGTTTGGGTGACGAAGACACGTTTTGGATGCAGGAAGGCTGGATCGCCGGCGTCGGCGGTCTGCTGATCCTGCTGATTGTGGTTTCGTTCGGGCGTCAGATGGCGCGTGAGAACCGTACGCATCTGATTCGTTCGCTGTCGCACAATGTTGTGGAAGGCGTTGCCATGATTGGCAGCGCGGGCTGGTGCTTCCTATCGACGCTGCTGCCGATTCGTTCCGGCGAAAACGCGGCTTCCTCCGATTATGGCTCGACGACGGCGTGGGCTGTTGCGGTGATTGTGGCGTTGCTGCTGATTATCGCGCTTGACGCGTGTTCGTATTGGTGGAATCGTGATGCCGATCCCGATCCGCAATCCAAGAATCCGTGGATCGGCATTGCGCTGCTGCCGGTTATGATTTCCGGAATTGTGGTCGGTATCGCATCGTACGCGACCGTCATGTTCTAATAGTGTGATTCCTGCAATCGCGAGAAAACGCGAAAGCGCAGGAAAATAATCGCAAGTATTTGCGGTAAGCGGTAATGTAAAAGCCCATAATCATGTGCGATTACGGGCTTTTACTGTAAGTTTGTATATTTATTTGTATATCTGATTTGCGATTATTATGCGAGGAATCCGAGATGTTCCAGCAATACTTTCACGCCGATCAGAATAAGCACGACGCCACCTGCGATCTGTGCGGGCTTCTGCCAGCGCGAGCCGAACGCGCGACCGATATACAGACCGGCTGCGGAGAACAGGCCGGTGGTGATGCCGATGATGATCACTGAAATCCAAATGTTCAACGACATGAATGCGAAACTGACGCCGACGGCGAATGCGTCGATGCTGCAGGCCACGGCGAGCGGAAGCATGTGCTTCCAATCGAAATCAGCGGTTTCCTTGGCGTTCTCTTCATCCTCTTCGAATGCTTCACGCACCATGTTGCCGCCGATGAGGGCGAGCAGGCCGAAAATGATCCAATGGTCGACGGCGGTCACGTATTTGCTGAACGTGGAGGCGGCGAAATAGCCGAGCAGTGGGAAAAGCGCCTGAAATCCGCCGAACCAGAGGGCGGTTTTGAACGCGTCGAGGCCGCGTAGTTTTTTGACGGTGAGACCTTTGCCGATGGAAACGGCGAATGTGTCCATCGATACGGAAACGGCAATAAGTAATGTTTGAATCAACATAGCTGGTATATAGGTTCATCCCGCCGGTTTCCCACGGGATGGGCCTCGACGGAGTCTCACGTCCGCCTACGCCTAGGGGTACCGACATAGAACTGCCGCGCCAGCCAGCGGGCTTTGAATTCTGCGAATACTGTTCGCATGCCGTGAATTACGTGTTCCACTATAGCGGCCCCGGCGAATATGCGCGTGCAGTATGAGTGTATCCCGTCTGCGGGCTGTTTCTTCCACTCGCTGGAGGAATCTGGACACTTGGAGGGTATGGTTTTGTCCGTTTTCCTCCAATCGGTGGAGGAATCTGCCCGCTGAGAAGTTGATTTGCGGGCATTTTCTTCCAGTGACTGGGGGAATTTGCCCGCTGGAAGCCGTGTTAGTGGGGTGATTGTTCCAGTGAGTGGAGGTTTTTGCCCGCTGAGGGGCTGGTTTGCGGGAGGATTCTTCCAGTGACTGGCGGAATCTGGACGTTGGAAGGTATGCAAAAGCCCGTTGACGTGTGCGAGTGCGTACGTCAACGGGCTTTCCTTGGATTGCTACCTAAAGCTATCTAGAAAGGCGTGGAAATCACTTCTCGGATTCTTCGAGGCGCTTGCGGGCGGCCACGATTTCTTCCTCGGCCTTGGCGGCACCGGTCCAGTAATCGCCCGGCAGCACTTCCTTGCCCGGCTCCAGAGCCTTGTACTGCTCGAAGAAGTGCTTGATTTCAGCCTTGTGGTACTCGGAAACGTCTTCGACATCCTTGATGTCGTCGAAACGTACGTCAGCCGGCACGCACAGCACCTTGTCATCTCCGCCAGCCTCGTCGACCATGTGGTACAGGCCAACGGCGCGGCATTCCACCACGCAGCCCGGGAACACGGAGTTCGGGATCATGACGAGCGCGTCGAGCGGATCGCCATCCTCGCCCAGAGTGCCGTCGATGTAGCCATAGTCATCCGGGTAACCCATGGAAGTGAACAGGGTGCGGTCCAGGAACACGCGGCCGGTCTCGTGGTCCACTTCGTACTTGTTCTTGGAGCCGCGCGGAATTTCCACCACGACGTTGAAGGTTTCTGCCATGTCATTTCTCCTTGAGATTGGGCAGTTTGCATTATCAGTAACCACAATACCGCTTTCCACCGAAGTGGAACCGGTATTGTGGTATGAATCGAAACGAATTTCTAGTCGAGCTGACCGAGATTAATCAGATCGATTGAGGCTCAATCAGTCTTCGACTACGGTGAGCACGTGTGCCACGTCGGCCCAAGGGGCGAGCGAAACGTAGTTGTCGTAACCCCATTCGAAGTCGCGGCCGGTCAGCTCATCATGCACCTTGAGCGGCTTGTCGGTGGCGAAACCGAAGTCGCCAAGCTCGATGTGCACAATGGACTGGTGCGCGTTGTGTCCGTCGAGGTTCACGATCACGATCATCGTATCTGCCTTGCCGGTACCGGTCAGTTCGGCCGGAGTCTGACGCAGGAATGCGATCACGCCCGCGTCGTCGCTCGGCAGAATGTGCAGGTTGTGGTAGCTGCGGCAAGCCGGGTGAGTGTCACGGATCTTGTTGAGCGAGGTCAGCAGTTCGGCGATGCCGTACTTTTCGGTGCTGTCCCAATCGCGCACCTTGACTTCGTACTTCTCGTTGTCGATCTGCTCTTCGAAGCCCGGACGCTGCTTGTTTTCGATCAGCTCGTAGCCGTTGTAAATACCCCAGCTCGGGCTGCCCATAGCGGCGAGCACCGCACGCACCGCATGGCCGGCAATGCCGTTGTCGCGCACGTAGGCGGTGAGAATATCCGGAGTGGTGGGCCAGAACGTGTTGTGCTGGTAGAAGCCGCCATTGCCGTTGGTCTCTTCGAGGTACTCTTCGAGCTCTTCCTTGGTGTTACGCCACGGGAAGTAGCAGTGCGACTGCGTGAAGCCCACATAGCTCAGCGCGCGCATCATGCCCGGGCGGGTGAACGCCTCGGCAAGGAACAGCACTTCCGGATGCTTCTTCGTAACGGCGGCAATCACATCCTGCCAGAAACGCACCGGCTTGGTGTGAGGATTGTCAACGCGGAAGATCGTCACACCCGCCTTGACCCACAGATCCATAATGCGTTCGACTTCCTTTTCGATGCCTTCCATGTCGGCATTGAAGTCGATCGGGTAAATGTCCTGATACTTCTTCGGTGGATTCTCTGCGAATGCGATGGTGCCGTCCGGCTTGGTGCGGAACCAGTTCGGATGCGCCTTGACCCACGGATGGTCAGGCGAGCACTGCAAAGCGAAATCAAGCGCGATTTCCAAGCCCAGCTCGTGGGCGCGCTCGCAGAATGCCTTGAAATCGTCCATGGTGCCAAGCTGCGGGTCAACGGTGTCGTGGCCACCCAGTTCGGAGCCGATGCCGAACGGGGAGCCCGGATCGTTCGGGCCGGCTACCAGGGAATTGTTGCGTCCCTTGCGGTTGGTCACGCCAATCGGGAAGATCGGCGGCAAATACACAATGTTGAAGCCTTCGGCTGCGGCGCGTTCCAAGCCGGCGATCGACGTCTTGAGGTTGCCGGGAACGATCTTGCCGTCTTCACCGTAGTAGGCTCCTTCGGAACGTGGGAAGAACTGATACCAGGAGGCGAAGCTGGACTTCGGGCGTTCCACACGGAAACGCTGCGGATTCGACTCGGACAGGCCGTCGCGCAACGGGTTGGTTTCGTGCAGCTGCTCGATGTCGCTGCTCTGGACTGCGGCGAGACGCTCTTCGGCGCTCAGCGACTTGTTTTCCATGGTCTTGGCGGCGTCGCGCAGTACCTTCTTGTCGGCTGCGGAAAGCTTGGAATCCTTCGCGTCAGCCCAACGTGCGAGCAGCTGTGCGCCGGATTCCAGCGCATTCTCCACGTCGTCATTCACTTTAACCTTGATGGCGGCGTCGTGCAGCCAAGACTGGTAGGTGTCTTCCCAGCCTTCGACCACGATCTGCCATTCGCCCAGCTGACGCTTGACGGCGGCATAATCGGCATCCCACGGCTTCAGATCGCTGTGTTCGCCGATCTTGACCATGGCTTCCCAGCGGTCGAGGCCCGGATTGGTGCAGGTCATGGCGAAACGTTCAACCTCGCGGCCGAGTGCGTTACGCACTTGGTGCGGCCTTCGATGAGCACTTGGGCGGTGACGTTGAATGCTTCGCCGAGCTCCACGCGTGCCGGGAACAGGCCGTTCTCAACGTTCGGGGTGATGTCGAGCACGTTCACGCGGCCGAACTGTTCGGGGCTGGTGCGTTCGATGACGGGGGCTGGGGCTTCGCCGACCGTTTGCGGTGCGGCGGCCTTCGCTTTGGTGGTGCGCTTGCGAGCGGTGGATGCCGTGGACTTTTTGGCTGCGGCGGTGCGCTTGCTAGGCGTCTGAGACGTTGCCGATGCCGTTTTGGCGGCCGCGCTTTTGGCGGTCGTCTTCTTGACGGCTGGTTGCTTGGTTGCGGTGGTGGGCGGTTCCGCGCTCTTATCTTCTTCTGCCATACCGCCGATTATAGAGGAGAAAAGGTGGATTTGGGTGAACTATCTTCCGACCAGCGATTTCCACCCTTTGTGGATAACTTGTTTACCTACGATTGGTAAAACGTTTTTTGTGGATAAGTTACGTTTGCTGACAAGCGAAGTTGTCCACAAAAACGGCAAAAAGAACGTCCTCCGACCACAACCCTTGAAAAAGGCCATGTGGCAATCGCAAGTATGCAAGCCTGTTGAATTACGACAACAACGATGTGCATATCGAAAGGACGATGCGATGAATGCGATGAAACGACATACGCTTGCGATTCTGGCCGCGGTATTGGCGGCCTGCATCATAATCGTGGGAATGACCTGCCCGGCCGCGCTGGCCGCCGAACAGCTGCTGCGCGCGAACGGCAAGCATTACAACTATTTTCTCGATGGAAAACCGTATGTGATCGGGGTGAACGCGGAATCGAGATCGGGCAAATTCTATTATTGCCGGCAAATCGAAAGCATGACCGACTATAAGGTCACCGAAACCACCACCGTGGAAAATACGGAAGCGGCGCGGCGCCTCGCATGGCTGCTGTCCGAATATCAACATGATGGGGAACCGGTGCTCACGTATGCGGCGATCGGCGTGCTGGTGCACCGCAACTATGACGACCAAAAGGTGTGGGTCAGGCATGAGCAATACCTCTTCTCGGTGATGGACGGGCTGGAAAGCAAGGTCAACGAGCTTTGGGAGGAGGCCGCGAACAAGCTGCCGGTTTCTTCGAGGGTGACGCGTGATGATCGACAGGGATTGCGGTCCGGAAGCCTGTTCGTGCAGTTGCTGGATTCGAGTGGACAGCCGATCGAGGGCGTATTCACGGCGACGATCGAAGGTCCGGCCGTGTTCGACGAGGACGACGAGCCCACGGCAGTCGGCTGGGCCGAACTGGAGGGAACCACCGTGTATTGGCATGCAACGGGTGCCGGCGAGGTCAATATCAAGGTCGGATACCAGTCCGTGGGATTGGATGAGGCCGTCACCGCGCAGAAAATGATGGTGCTGAACGATGTGGTGGAACGTGAGGATAGCCTGCTGACGTTCAATGTCGACAACCTTTATGCCCCCGAGCAGGAAATGCCGCAGACAGGAAGTCCGATGGGGCTGGTGTTGGGTTTGGCGGCTGCCGTGATGTGCTGCGGGGCGTTCATGCTGTATGCGGTACGGCGACGATGATATGCGGCGATGATGTCGTCTCGCGGAGGTGATGCTTCTCGATGAGAGTTGCGATATTTCAGCTGCAATATATTCCGCATGTGCGTGAGAATACGGCTATATCATGCTGAAAACGTTGAAATTAAGCCGCAGACGAACATATTTTTCTGCTGACGAACTCCCATTTTCACGTATCTACAATCATGGCGTCGTCGATACGAATGGAGGTTGCGATGACAGAAGAACATGCAGATGAAACGATGGTCGCGAGCATGCGTGCGGATGCCGAACGGCAGGGAGTCGATGATCGGAAGGTCACCGATGCGCCGCATTATCTGGCGCGGGTGCTGATGGCCAACGGCATACGAAACATGTATGGCGTGGTCGGCATTCCCGTCACCGATTTCGCGCGCATCGCGCAGGGCATGGGTATGCGATTCGTGGGCATGCGCCATGAGGAGGACGCTGTGAACGCGGCCGCGGCCGACGGATTCATCACCGGTCGGCCGGCTGTCACGTTGACGGTATCCGCTCCGGGATTCCTCAACGGTCTACCGGCACTGCTGGAAGCCACGGTGAACGGCTATCCGGTCATCATGATCGGCGGCTCCTCAACCCGCCATGTGGTCGACCTTGAGGAAGGCGAATACGAAGGCCTCGACCAGATGAACTACGCCAAGCAGTTCTGCAAGGCTTCGCTGCGCATCGACCGCATCGAAGATATTCCGCTCGCGGTAGCCCGTGCCATGCATATCGCCTCTTCAGGACGCCCAGGCGCGGTGTACATCGATTTCCCCGATGACACCGTGGCACAGACCCTGAGCCAAAGCGAAGCCGACCGCCTGATGTGGACGGCAACCGACCCGGCCCCCGCCATGGTGCCGGCACGCGAATCCATCGACGCGGCGCTCGCATTGCTGCGGCAGGCCGAACGTCCGCTCATGGTGATCGGCAAAGGCGCCGCAATCGCCCGCGCCGAAGAGGAAATCCGCGAATTCGTCAAGAAAACGGATATTCCATTCCAGCCAATGTCCATGGCCAAAGGCGTAGTGCCCGATACCGACCCACACAGCACGGCAAGCTGCCGTTCCACCGCGCTACGCAACGCCGACGTGGTATTGCTGGTCGGCGCGCGACTCAACTGGATGCTGTCGTTCGGCCAGGGCAAAACGTGGAACGAACATGTGAAATTCATCCAAATCGACATCAATCCGGAAGAAATCGAAAACACGCGCAGTATCGACGTACCAATCGTGGGGGATATTCGTTCCGCCATGACGCTGCTCAACGGATCTCTGGAAGAATACCCGTTCAAAGCTGACGAAACCTGGCTGAACATGCTGAAGGAAGCCAGCGCGAAAAACGTGGCGAAATTTGAAACCCGCGAACAATCCGATCAGCTGCCCATGAGCCATTTCAACGCCTTGGGAGCCATCAAAAAGGTGTACAACAAACACCATGAAGATCTCATTCTCACCAATGAGGGAGCCAATTCGCTCGATGATTGCCGCAACATCATCGACATGCTCGAACCGCGCCATCGTTTGGACTGCGGCACGTGGGGTGTGATGGGCTGCGGCACCGGCTATGCGATTGGCGCGGCGCTTTCCACTGGCAAGAAAGTGCTGTACATCGGCGGCGATTCCGCATTCGGCTTCGATGGTATGGAAGTGGAGGTGGCCTGCCGCTACCAGCTGCCCATCACCTTCGTGGTGCTCAACAACGGCGGTATCTACCGCGGCGACTTCGAAAACCTTGGAGCGGACGGTGATCCGTCGCCGCTGACGCTTACCTACAACGCGCATTACGAGAAGGTCCTCGAAGCGTTCGGGGGTAAAGGTTACTATGCCACCACTCCGGAAGAAGTCGAACGCATGGTCGGCGAGGCGGTCGAATCAGGCAAGCCAAGCTTCGTGCATGTGCAGATCGCGCAGTATGCGGGCAAGGAATCCGGCAATATCGGAGCGTTGAATCCGAAGCCGGTGGTCGGAGCCCTCGTTGATTCCGAAGTCACCATGTACGACTACGCGACCGGCGCTCGCATGTAGCGCATCGGCTGTCGGTATGACATGTGGGCGTGCGAACGGTGGAATGCGTGCGCCCACTTTTTCTGCCTGAAAACCAATGATCCGATCAACGTATCTGCAATATCCGCAATATCAGCAATCAAACAATATTGCAGAAGATTGCAGATAGAAAAAATATAAAGAAAGAACGACAGTGATAAACATACTTGTTGACGACATCGTGCCAATTATTGTCATTATGGCATTAGGGTATATTTGTGGAAAATTCAGTTATTTTGATGACGATCAGCGGCAGGGACTTAATAAACTTGTGTTGAATATCGCGCTTCCTGCGGCGTTATTTGTGTCCATCATCAAATCGACCCGTGCAATGCTTGCGAAAGACGCAACATTGACCGCCATCAGTTTCATCGGCGTCATCGTCATGTTTATGGTGAGCTATTATCTGTGCCGGTTGCTGTTCCACCGCAGCATTCAGGAGGCGGCCGTCTGTGCTCTGATCGCAGGATCTCCGACGATTGGTTTCCTTGGATTCGCTGTGCTTGATCCGATTTACGGCAACACCGTCAGCACGAATCTCGTCATAGCCATTATTTCCATCGTGGTCAACGTGGTGACCATTCCGATCGGCATGTATCTGATCAACCTCGGCCAGGCCAAAGACCGAGCGAAGCTTAGCGTGCAGGCCGAAAACGCGGTCAATGCAAAGGCCAATGCAAAAGGCGATATCACGCTTGACCCGGCGCGAGATGCCGCAACCGACAAAACCGCCGAACTTATGGTGCATGGCACGTCGAATACGGGAAAGAACCGCAACAGCAATCTGCAGGCGTTGCTCGACGCACTGAAGCAACCGATCTGCTGGGCGTCGTTATTGGCCATTTTCCTAGTGTTGGTGGGCATTCATGTGCCAAGCCAGGTGGCGCCGACCTTCGATCTGATCGCCAAAGCGAATTCCGGTGTGGCCGTGCTTTCCGCGGGCCTCGCGCTTTCCACGGTGAAATTCTCGCTCGGTTGGGAAACCATCTGGAACACGTTCTTCCGCCTGATTCTGACGCCTGCAGTGTTCCTTGGCGTGGCGCTGTTGTGTGGCATGGGCGGTGACATGAACAAGATTTCGATGCTGGTGATGGCGGTCGCGTTGCCGCCGGCGTTCTCAGGCATCATTATTTCCAGCCGTTACAACATTTATGTAAAAGAAGGCGCCTCGACCACGGCCGTCGCCACGGTGGCATTCGCGGCCACCTGTCTGCTGTGGATCTGGCTCGTCCCCTTCTGCGTGGGCTGATTCAGTATCCTCACTGTAGCTCACGAAGCGCATATAGTAACGGAACGTTGAAATTCCAACGTTCCGTTACTGCATGCGCTTTTTGTGACGGTAAACCGTAAGACGTAAGACATGGGATTGTGTGCGGAAGTGCGGGGCGTGGACTGCAATGGATGTGACGCATAACAAATAAGGGCGAATCTTGTGATCCGCCCTTATTCGTGCGCCAGTGCGCGCTAACGTGCGTTACTTCAAATCAGCCTGCACACCATCGTTGCCGCCGATCACACCGGAATCGCGCAGCGAAGCGATCTGATCGTCGTCGTATCCCAACGCATGCAGAATCTCACGGTTATGCTCGCCCAGCTTCGGCGCACGCTGGTAATCCGGCACGAAATTACTTATCGTAAACGGCATGCCGATCGTCTTGAAATCGCCGCGCGCATCCTGCTGGTCAATGGTCACAATCGTGCCATCCCCATTCAAATCAGGATCGTTCTCCAACTCATACCAATCCAACACCGGGCCGACCGGCACGCCCTTCGCACCCAATTCCTTGGTCAGCGTGTACTTGTCGAACTGCATGGTGTACGCCTCAACACGCTGGTACACCTCGGTTTTATGCTCGTCACGCGCATTGGCGGTATTGAAACGCGGGTCGGTCAGCCAATCCTCGAATCCCATCGCATGGCAGAAATTCTCGAAGCCCTTCTTGGACTGTTGAACCACTATATATACGTAAGCGTTCGGGTCATGCTCCCAGCCTTTCGCACGGTAGCACCAGCCAAGCACCAAACCACCCTCCGCATTCGCTGCGCGCGGAATGGCTTTGCCTTGCTTGCCCCACTCATAATTCGGGTAGCAGTCATAGTAGGAAAGCTTGCCCAAACGGTCGAGAATCAACTGGTCTCGCAGCTTGACACGGCACAAGTTCAGCACCGCATTCTGCATCGACTGGTACACATAGCAACCCTCACCGGTATGCTCGCGCTGCAACAGCGCCGAAAGAATGGCGATCAGCAGATGCATTCCGCTGTTGGAATCGCCCAATGCGGCGCCGGACTGCGTGGGCACATTGCGCTCGCCGTCATACCAGCCGGTGGTGGAAGCGGCACCGCCCGCGGACTGCGCGACCGGCTCGAACGCCTTGACATGCTCGAACCGGCTGCCCTTGTTGAAGCCCTTCAGCTGAGCCAAGACTAGCAGCAGATTGGGATTGAGTAAGTGGATGCATCC
>OGHI01001015.1_pt1 | contig 12548 bp, 8 predicted proteins | sample 1571501 | NCBI WGS metagenome assembly OGHI01 (sample SAMEA2581962, study PRJEB24529) | metagenome | biome: Human gut stool | place: China | collected 2011
GATTCTCCGTAAAGCTGTTTCCACCATTCGCTTACATAGTGCAGTTTCGGGCAGAAGTTAACGAGGATTTCGATCTTCTTGCCATTCCTGTACAACTCATTGCGGGTAGCAGCATAAATAGCAGCCGGGTTTTCAGTAAATGCAACGTCCGATCCGCATACTTTTTCCATATCGGCAGCACCGGCAACCAGTTTGTCGATATCAAATCCGGCTACTGCGATAGGCAGCAAACCAACCGGAGTCAGTACAGAGAAACGTCCGCCTACGTTGTCAGGGATGATAAATGTTTTATATCCTTCTTTGTCAGCTGTAACACGGGCAGCACCTTTTTTAGCGTCCGTCACAGCAACGATTACTTTCTTTGCAGTTTCTTTACCGCGCTGATCTTCACATTGCTTTTTCAGCAAACGGAAAGCAAGAGCAGTTTCGGTAGTAGTTCCTGATTTAGAAATATTGATGACACCGAATTTCTTATCTTTCAGATATTCAGTCAGTTCGTACAGATAATCTTCGCTGATATTGTGTCCTGCATAGATCATGACAGGAGCCGTTTTCTTTTCCTGCAGCCAAGTGAAGCTGTTAGACAAAGCTTCGATTACGGCACGGGCACCCAGATAGCTGCCACCGATACCGGCAACGATTACTACTTCACAGTTATCTCTTAATACTTTTGCTGTAGCGTTCAGGTCGGCTAAGTGTTCTTTAGTGATAGAAGAAGGCAAATGCAACCATCCTAAAAAGTCATTACCTTTGCCTGTACCTTTTTCAAGCATTTCCTGTGCGGCTTTTACTTCAGCTTCGTAAGCAAAAACCTTTTCTTTGGAGATAAATCCAAATGTCTTTTCAATGTTTAAACTAATCATATCGTTCTTGTTTAAAGATTATCTAAAAGAGTCAGTCAGCAATTTAATCTCGATCATTGGTGAGATACGTTCGTATAGGATGTTATACACAGCGTCCAGTATCGGCATATTGACATGATGATGCTTATTGATTTCTTTGATACATTTCGTACCATAGTAACCCTCTGCAATCATTTCCATTTCAATTTGCGCACTCTTCACGGAATACCCTTTACCTATCATCGTTCCGAAAGTACGGTTACGACTAAAGTTGGAGTAGCCGGTCACCAATAAATCCCCCAGATAAACAGATTCATCCACGTTTCTGTTCAACGGATGCACCGTGTTCAGGAAACGATTCATTTCCTGAATGGCGTTAGAAATCAATACAGCCTGGAAGTTGTCGCCATATTTCAGTCCGCTACAGATACCGGCAGCAATGGCATACACGTTTTTGAGCACCGAACTGTATTCGATACCCGCCACGTCATCACTGACAGATGTTTTGATAAAACTGCTTCCCAGACGGCGTGCGAAGATACGTGCCTTGTCTTTATCAGGGCAGGCGATAGTCAGGTAGGAGAGTCGCTCCAAAGCTACTTCTTCTGCGTGGCAGGGACCTGCAAGGACTGCTATGTTTTCTGGTGGCACACCATATTCTTTTGTGAAGTATTCCGATACAATAACGTTGTCATCGGGTACGATTCCTTTGATAGCGGTGATGATAAACTTATCTTTTATCTTGGTTTTCAACTTTTTCAGATGCGCCTTCAGATAAGGAGAGGGAGTGACGAAGATCAGTGTATCCGATTCTTTCACAACATCGTTGATGTTGGAACTGAAAGTGATGCGTCTCGTATCAAATTTCACTCCTGTCAGATAAGCCGGATTGTGCCCTAATCGTTTAAAATCGGCAATGCGGTCGTCTCGCCGCATGTACCAATTGATAGAGTCCTCTTGGGCCAGACACATCTTTGCGATGGCTGTAGCCCAACTTCCTCCGCCCATTATCGCTATCTTGCCGGGTAATTTCATTTGTATGGATTTGGATGAAGAACTTATTAAATTTTCTGTATCCACTCAGTTACGTCGTTTACCGACGGATTGGTCAGTTCTAATTTATATTTCTTGTTAATGCCGCAGATGTCCTGGTGCAGCTTCTGCGGATTGACATCTTTCATGTCGGCAACTGTGTTGTAACCGGCTTTTTGAATCACCGGAACCCAGTCTTCTGCAATTCCCAATTCCATGTATTTGGCAGCAGCGTCTTTTTTCACTACTTTTTCCGGGCGCATTTGCGGGAAGAACAATACTTCCTGAATGGTAGTCTGTCCGGTCATTAACATCACCAGACGGTCGATACCGATACCGATACCCGATGTAGGAGGCATACCGTATTGTAAAGCGCGCAGGAAGTCCTGATCGATAATCATCGCTTCGTCGTCTCCCTTGTCGGCCAAACGCATCTGCTCTTTGAAACGTTCTTCCTGATCCAGTGGGTCGTTCAATTCCGAGTAGGCATTAGCCAGCTCTTTACCGTTCACCATCAGTTCGAAACGTTCGGTCAGTCCCGGTTTAGAGCGGTGCATCTTGGTCAGCGGAGACATTTCAACCGGATAATCGGTGATGAAAGTCGGCTGGATATATGTACCTTCGCAGAATTCTCCGAAGATTTCATCAATCAGCTTGCCTTTACCCATCGTCTCGTCGATTTCTTCCATCTTCAGTTCTTTGCAGACTTGGCGGATTTCCTCTTCGCTCTTGCCGTTCAGGTCATATCCTGTCTTTTCTTTGATAGCGTCCAGGATAGGCAGACGGCGGTAAGGAGCTTTGAAGTTGATGGTTTTTCCGTCAACCACTGTTTCTGTGCTACCGTTTACTGCGATACAAATACGTTCCAACAACTTTTCGGTGAAATTCATCATCCAGTTGTAATCCTTATATTGTACGTAGAGTTCCATACAAGTGAACTCCGGGTTATGGGTTTTGTCCATACCCTCGTTACGGAAGTTCTTACCTATTTCATATACACCTTCAAAACCACCTACGATCAGTCGCTTCAGATAAAGTTCTGTTGCGATACGCAGGTAAAGATCCATGTCCAGTGAGTTATGGTGAGTGATGAACGGTCGTGCGCTTGCTCCACCGGCAATAGATTGCAGGATGGGAGTTTCCACTTCCGTGTAACCGGCTTCGTCCAAAGCATTGCGCAATGTTTTCACAACAGTGGCACGTTTCAGGAATGTTTCTTTGATACCGTCGTTCACTACCAGGTCTACATAGCGTTGGCGATAACGGAGTTCGGGATCTTCAAAAGAATCGTAAGCTACCCCGTCTTTGTATTTAACGATAGGCAACGGTTTGATAGACTTTGCAAGTACAGTCAGTTTCTTAGCATGGATACTGATTTCACCCATTTGTGTACGGAACACGAAACCTTCGATACCGATAAAGTCACCTAAGTCGAGCAGGCGTTTGAAAACAGAGTTGTACAGTTCCTTATCTTCTCCCGGGCAGATATCATCGCGGGTGATGTACACCTGGATGCGACCTTTAGAGTCTTGCAATTCAACGAAAGATGCTTTACCCATCACGCGGCGGCTCATGATACGGCCGGCTACGGAAACTTGGCGTGGCTCCTCGTCATCTTTAAATTCAGCTTTAATATCTGTAGAGAAAGCATTGGTTACATACTCTGCTGCAGGGTATGGATCAATACCCATCGCACGAAGCTCATTCAGGCTGTTGCGTCGAATGATTTCCTGTTCACTTAGTTCTAATATATTCATTTCGTTACGTATTAACTCAATTTTGGAGGCAAAAATACGAAACTTTTCTCATATATCCTGTAATCCACCTCTTTTTTGTATCTTTGCTGCCTCAAACTAATAGGTATGACAGGACAAAAGACACCCACTGCGTTGGGTACGGAAAAGATTGGGAAGCTTTTAATGCAGTATGCCATTCCGGCAATTATCGCCATGACGGCGTCTTCTCTTTACAATATGGTAGATAGTATTTTTATCGGTCACGGGGTGGGTGCGATGGCTATTTCCGGGTTGGCATTAACTTTCCCGCTAATGAATCTTGCCGCGGCTTTCGGCTCGCTGGTCGGTGTCGGTGCGGCTACATTGATTTCGGTGAAGCTGGGACAGAAAGATTATGATACCGCACAGCGGGTTTTGGGAAATGTGTTTGTATTAAACCTTATTATAGGTATCTCTTTTACGGTAATCGTTCTTCCTTTTCTCGATCCGATACTTTACTTTTTCGGGGGAAGCGATGAAACGGTGAAATATGCCCGTGAATTTATGCAGGTTATCTTGCTCGGAAATGTGGTTACCCATTTATATCTGGGTTTGAATGCAGTGCTCCGTGCTTCGGGCCATCCGCAGAAAGCGATGATGGCAACAATAACGACAGTGATAATCAATGTATTGCTTGCTCCATTGTTTATTTTTGTATTCGACTGGGGAATCCGTGGGGCGGCTACGGCTACGGTTTGTGCACAGTTGATCGCATTGGTCTGGCAGCTTCATTTGTTCTGTCGCAAAGATGAACTGATACGGTTGAAAAAGGGTATTTTCCGTTTGAAACGGAAAATCGTGCTGGATTCATTGGCTATTGGTATGTCTCCCTTCTTGATGAATATGGCGTCTTGCTTTATTGTGATTCTGATTAATCAGGGATTAAAAGAGCATGGAGGTGATTTGGCGATCGGTGCATTCGGTATTGTTAATCGTATTGTTTTTGTCTTTATTATGATTGTATTGGGACTAAACCAAGGGATGCAGCCCATTGCGGGATATAATTTTGGTGCGAAGCTCTATCCTCGTGTGACGGAAGTACTGAAAGTAACCATTTGTTGTGCAACTGTAGTGACAACGATTGGTTTTCTGATCGGTATGTTTATTCCGGAAATCGTATCTTCCATCTTTACTTCGGACGAAGAGTTAATCAGCATTGCTTCTAAAGGTTTTCGTATTGTGGTATTTTTCTACCCGATTGTTGGGTTTCAGATGGTAGCTTCCAACTTCTTCCAGAGTATTGGAATGGCAAGTAAAGCCATTTTCTTGTCGCTGACGCGGCAGATGTTATTTCTCGTTCCCTGTTTATTGATTCTACCTCACTATTATGGACAAATGGGCGTTTGGGCCAGTATGCCTGTGGCAGATTTGGCGGCTAGTCTTATATCCGGAGGAATGTTGTGGTGGCAGTTCCGGCAGTTTAAGAAAGTTACTGTTTGATAAGTTTGTTCCGATATTCTTTAGGAGATATACCGACATACTGCTTGAAATATTTCCCGAAGAATGATTGTGTGGGGAAGTTGAGTTTGGTTGTTATTTCCTTAATACTTAAATCGGTATTATCGAGCAGATATTTAGCTTCTGTAATGACATTCTGTATGATCCACTGCAAAGCACTGCTCCCTGATTTCTCCTTGATGACAGAAGAAAAATATCGGGCGGACAGACATTGCTTGTTTGCATAGAAAGTAACATCCCGTTCCTGATGATAATATCGATAGAGGGTAATCATGAAATTTTGGAAAATCTTATCCTTTTTGTCCTGTGGTAGTGGTGTTTGCGGTTCGTTGTTGAAATAGATGTTTAATAACTCATAGCATATCACTTGTCCCCAGGATTTGATTAATTCAGAAATTAAATGTTGTTTCTGTCGGGAACTGTTACAGATATTCTCCCTGTTAATTCGTTTTTCTACAGATTTGAGCAAGTTCTCTACAAATGTATATTGCTCTTCGGAAAGCGACAGACAGGGATTTTCCCGCAAATAAAGCAAGTTTTCCGAGTTGGCTACTTTGTTTACTATCGGTATGATATAATCCAGATCGACCTCTATCATGATTCCTTCCAGGTCTGCGCTTCTTTGGCGTATCTGTAGAAGGTTGGCTGCAGTATATATGAAAAGATTCCTTTTGTTAATCTGATATGGTCTACCTCCCAGCAGGATTTCCGCCTGTCCTTTCTGGCAGAGGAAAAGTCCGCATTGGTTGAATTCGGAAATAATGCATCCTTCTTTCATGGAAGTATCTTCCGGAGATATTATAACATACTTGAATGGCATCAGTGGTTCCATATTCCTTTTTGTTGAAATGAATTTCCTTACAAAGTAACAAACAAATAAATACAAATAGCAAACTATTTCGGCTTTTTATCTTAGCTAACGTACAAATAGAACAATGTTTCGTCTAAATCAACCTTTCTCCTCATGTTTGCTTGGGATACTTTTGTGACAACTAACTAATAAGTGAAAATATGAGACGATTAGACTTCTTATTAACAGGATTTTTAGCAGTTCTATTGACTTCGTGTGGGCAACGTGTACAAAACACAGACAGTAAGCCGGCAGTGAAGATTGATACCGTACTTTCTGCCGACAGACAAATAGCTTTGCAGTTTCCGGGACGGGTGAAAGCGGCACAGGACATAAGTCTGTCTTTCCGGGTGAGTGGTACTATTCAGTATATGCATGTAAATGACGGTGCCTATGTGCGTAAAGGGCAATTACTGGCAGAATTAGATCCGACAGACTATCAGATTCAGCTGGATGTGGCAGAAGCAGAATATCAAAGTGTGAAAGCGGAGGCGGAACGGGTGATGGCACTTTATAAGGAAAATGTGACAACACCGGATGCTAACGATAAGGCCGTGTACGGATTGAGACAGATTACCGCCAAATATAACCATGCTAAAGACCAGTTGGCATACACCCGTTTGTATGCTCCTTTTAGCGGATATGTACAGAAACGTCTTTTTGATTCCCATGAGACGGTAGCTGCCGGTATGCCCGTCGTTTCCATCATCAGTGAGGGAAGCCCGGAGGTAGAGATTAATCTTCCGGCAGTGGAATATATTCGTCGACAGCAGTTTACCCGCTATTATTGTACATTCGATATTTATCCTCATCAAAGATATGCTTTGGAACTGATTAGTGTCACCCCTAAGGCAAATGCCAATCAGTTGTACACCATGCGGCTTCAACTGAAAAAAGAAGATAAACAGGCAGTTCCATCGCCCGGCATGAATACAATGGTAACTATCGAATGTAGTGAAGGAGATGTGTGTAACCTGTCGGTTCCCGGTGGAGCGATTCTTCGTGAGAACGGGCGTACGAGTATCTTTCTTTATGATGCTTCCAGTCACGCTATTCGCCGTTGTGATGTGACCGTCACCCGTCTGCTTAGCGACGGCAGATGCCTGATTACTTCAGACGGAGCGAATCCCGGTGACTTGGTTGTCGCTTCGGGGGTACATCATGTAAAAGAGGGAGAACAGGTGGAACCGCTTCTTCCGGCTACTGAAACCAATGTGGGAGGACTGCTATGATTGATATTAGTAAATGGGCATTTGAGAACAAGAAGTTGATCTACTTCCTGATTGCCGTACTGATTGTAGGAGGAGCTTATTCCAGTTATGAAATGAGTAAACTGGAGGATCCCGAAATAACGGTAAAGCTCGCTATGGTAGTCACTACCTATCCCGGTGCGTCTGCGCATCAGGTAGAATTAGAGGTGACGGATGTACTGGAGAAGAATATTCGCTCCATGGGGAATATAGATAATGTGGAAAGTTATTCCTACAACGATCTCTCCCTGATTCAGGTAGAACTGAAAACGACTGTCAAAGAGACGGATGTAGAGCAATGCTGGGATTTGTTGCGTCGTAAGGTGGCGAACGCACAGGCAGAACTTCCCGAAGGTGCCAGTCCTTCTATTGTAAAAGATGATTTTGGAAATGTTTACGGAATGTTTTTCGCTTTGACGGGTGACGGACTTTCCGACAGGGAACTGTCTGATTATTCAGAACTGGTGAAACGTGAAGTCAGTGAATTGGATGGGGTGGAGCGCGTTGACTTATACGGTAAACGTCCCGAATGTATTAACATCTCTCTCCTGCAAGACCGGATGGCCAACTTGGGTGTGAAACCCGCCGAAGTGCTAGCTACATTGAACGGACAGAACCAAACTACTTATACTGGTTATTATGATAATGGCGATAATCGTATCCGGGTGACAGTCAGTGATAAGTTTAAGACGGTGGAGGACATCGGTCGTATGCTGATTCAGGGACATGATGCCGATCAGTTGCGGTTGAGTGACATTGCCCGTATTGAGAAAGATTATGAAGACCCTACCCGCAACGAATTGTTTTATGACCGCCAGCGTGCGATAGGAATCATGGTGGCTGCTTCTCCGGATGCCGACATTATTAAAGTGGGGCATCGAGTGGAAAAGAAACTGGAGCAACTAAAGGCTGAACGCCTTCCGGCAGGAGTAGAGTGTCATAAGGTTTTCTATCAGCCGGAACGCGTAGGCACTTCGTTAGGGACGTTCATTCTTAATCTGATAGAATCTGTGATTATCGTAGTCGTTATCCTGATGATTGCTATGGGATTCAAGAGCGGGGTGATTATCGGTATCAGCCTGGTAGTGACGGTATTCGGTTCCTTCCTGTTCCTTTATTTTATGGATGGTACGATGCAGCGTGTTTCATTGGCCTCGTTCGTGCTTGCGATGGGGATGCTGGTGGATAACGCAATTGTTATCATTGACGGTATTTTGGTAGATTTGAAAGCCGGGAAGAGCCGGATGGAAGCAATGACTGCTATCGGACGGCAGACAGCAATGCCTTTGCTGGGAGCTACTCTGATTGCCATCATTGCTTTTCTTCCTATCTTTATGTCGCCTGATACGGCAGGCGTCTATACGCGCGATTTGTTTATCGTACTCGCTGTTTCCCTGTTGCTTAGCTGGGTGCTGGCCTTAGTGCACGTTCCGTTGATGGCCGACCGGATTTTGCGTCCGGAAATCTCTGCGACAACTGCTGCCGGAAAGCGTGTGTATGAAGGAAAGATTTATGCCGTGCTTCGTTCATTGTTGACATTCAGTCTGGCGCATCGTTGGAGCTTTGTGTTTACAATGATCGCTTTGGTATTACTTTCAGCTTTCAGTTACCGTTTCATGAAGCAGGGCTTTTTCCCGGATATGGTCTACGACCAGCTTTATATGGAATATAAATTGCCGGAAGGAACTAACTCCACTCGCGTGGCGCGTGACTTGGAGGAAATCGAAGCTTACTTGAAAAAGCATCCGGAAGTCACACACGTCACTGCTTCTATTGGTGGTACTCCTGCCCGTTATAACTTGGTGCGTAACGTAGCCAATCCCTCCTTATCTTACGGTGAACTGATTATTGACTTCACCTCTCCGGATGATTTGGTGGATAACATGGCGGAAATTCAACAATATCTTTCGCAACATTATCCGGATGCTTACGTAAAGATGAACCGCTACAACCTGATGTTCAAAAAATACCCTATTGAAGCGCAGTTTACCGGTCCTGACCCTGCTGTTTTGCATCAGTTGGCGGATAGTGCCCGCAAGATTATGGAGAATTGTCCGGATGTTTACCTGATTACTACGGACTGGGAACCACAGATCCCGGTGCTGACTATTGAGTATGACCAGCCTACGGCACGTGCTATCGGATTGAGCCGGAACGATGTAAGCCTTTCTTTATTGACAGCTACCAGCGGCATCCCTATCGGGTCTTTCTATGAAGGTATTCACAAAGATAATATCTACTTGCGTTGCCTGGACGAACACGGAAATCCGATTGAGAACCTGGACAATACGCAGATATTCTCGTCTCTTCCTTCTCTGAACGGTTTGCTGACACAGGAAATGATGATGAAACTGAAGACAGGAACACTATCAAAAGAAGAACTGGTGGAAACGTTGATGGGAACAACTCCGTTAAAACAAATCAGTAAGCGGATTGATGTGAAGTGGGAAGATCCGGTGGTTCCCCGTTATAACGGGCAGCGTAGCCAACGGGTGCAATGTTCTCCTGTTCCGGGGGTAGAAACGGAGAAGGCGCGGCAATCCATTGCCACGCAGATTGAACAGATTCCGCTGCCTGACGGATATCGGCTTCAATGGCAAGGCGAGAGGAACGCCAGCACAAAGTCTATGCAATATCTGTTCAAGAATTTCCCGTTTGCTATCATTCTGATGATATCCATTCTAATCATGCTGTTCAAAGATTACCGGAAACCGGTTATCATCTTCTGTACTATTCCGCTGGTATTTGTCGGTGTTGTTGCTGTAATGCTGCTTACCGGGAAGACATTCAACTTTGTGGCTATCGTCGGTACATTGGGGTTGATCGGTATGATTATTAAGAACGGTATTGTATTGATGGATGAGATCACTTTGCAGATTAATCAGGGAGTAGAACCTGTGACGGCATTGATAGACAGTTCGCAAAGTCGTCTCCGTCCTGTGATGATGGCTTCGCTGACTACGATTTTGGGAATGATTCCATTGTTGCCGGATGCCATGTTCGGTTCGTTGGCGGCTTCTATTATGGGTGGGTTGCTGTTCGGCACGTTGATAACGTTGCTTTTTATCCCGATTTTGTATGCATTATTCTTTCATATAAAAAAGACAGACAAATGAAAAAAGAAATTCTTGTAGCCATTAGTGTAGCGGGTGTATTGTTCGGCCTGTCGGTTTCGCTTGCCGCGCAAGAAAAACTAAGTCTGGCACAATGCCGTGAAATGGCACTGAAATATAATAAGGATATGGCTGCCGCTAATAAGCAGACGGAAGCAGCCCGATTGATGTCTCTTAGTTATAAAGCCAATTTCTTCCCTAATTTTACAGCCAACGGAACGGGTATTTATAGCACAGCGGATGGAAGTCTCGGAGTTCCGGGAGGAAACCTTCCGGTTTTCCTGCCCAATCCTGCTACCGGAGAACTGGTATCGAGCGGTTTCGCTTATTTTCCCGGATTGAATCTGGATTATAAGGTCGGAACTGTTTACTCGGGCGGTATACAAGTGGAGCAACCTCTTTATATGGGAGGAAAAATCCGTGCCGCCTATAAAATGTCACTACTGGGAAAAGAAATGGCACACTTGAACGAAGCCTTAACTACTTCGGAAGTTATTCTGAATACAGATAAAGCATACGTGCAGTTAGTGAAAGCCAAGGAAATGAGAAAAGTGGCGGAAAAATATCATAACTTACTAACGGAACTTTTCAAAAATGTGAAGAGTGCTCACCGACATGGCATGAAACCGCAAAATGATGTACTGAAAGTGCAGGTGAAGCTCAACGAGAGTGAACTTTCTTTGCGAAAGGCTGATAACGCCCTCCGTCTTGCGGGTATGAATCTCTGTCATTACATCGGACGCCCTTTGACAGCACAGATTGATATATCTGATGATTTTCCGGAAGTGGAGCAGGAATGGAAAGTGCAGGTTTCTGATATTACCGCCCGTCCCGAATATGGAATCTTGAACAAACAAATAGCCATTGCCGAGCAGGAAGTAAAGCTGAATCGTAGTGAACTATTGCCGCGTATCGGCGTCAGAGGTAGTTATGATTATCTTCACGGATTGGAAGTCAATGATGAAACTTTGATGAAAAAGGGTGCTTTTTCCGTATTCCTGAATGTCTCTGTCCCTCTGTTTCATTTTGGCGAACGTACCAATAAAGTAAAGTCTGCCAAAGTGAAGTTGGAACAAGCTCGTCTTGAACAGGAAAATGTCAATGAAAAGATGTTGCTGGAGTTGATGCAAGCTGCCAATAATCTGGATGAGGCCCGGTTGGAAACGGAGCTTTCCGAACGTTCGCTGGAACAGGCAGAGGAGAATATGAAAGTCAGTGGTAAGCAATATGAAGTGGGACTGGAAACTCTTTCGGATTATCTGGAAGCACAAGTGCTTTGGCAGCAGGCTTATCAGACGAAAGTGGATGCCCATTTCCAATTGTATGTGAATTATGTGGCTTATTTGAAAGCGGCGGGACAACTGCAATGATAAAACCAGTATTCTGGACATCCTTATGGAATGTCCAGAATACTGGTGATGATTTGTACCTGTCGGGGAGTAAAAGTTCGTGTACGCGGATGATAACCTGTGGCAGTCAATAACCGGAGCAGTTCTTTATTTATTTTAATCCATTTGGTGAATATGCGTATGGCGCAACGGGGTGTAATGTTCGGATTGTACATACAAGCCAATTCCTTTTTCTTATAAGTTTTAATGCGAAACGGAATTTCTTCCTCTTCTGATGGCAATTCTTTCATGTTGATATTTTAATGTTTTAAGATGTTGTAAAGATACAAAATAAAAAAGGCGTTGTCAAGTCTTTTACAGGAATACTTTGGGAAACAGTATCCGCCCGTAGGCGGGTACTGTTTTCCTGCTTTTAAAGGCTGATGATTAGTCTTATGCTGCCGGGTCCGGTGCTTCTCCTTTGCCGTCATCCGGGTTTGGATTCGGGTTGGGATCCGGTTGCTCCGGGCTGATGGAACCATCATCGGAAGCCACCGCTTTTTGAACACTGACTTTACTTAGCATCTCTTTGAATTTGTAGCCCGGAGTGAAAATGATTTTCACTCTGCGTATCGTATCGCTATCTACATCTTTTTCAGCATCCTGACTTTCGCAATTCATACCTGGACGGAAGCATCCGAAATCTCCTAATTGAACAGAGATGCCTTTTCTAAGGTTGAGATTCAATGTATCGATCAAAGCATCGAGTACAAATTTTACCGCTCCACTGGGAACCATTCCTACTTTAGTGATTTCCTCGCACAAATCTCTGAAATCCACCGTATTGGTGATTACATTTTGTGCTACATACTTTTCAGCTTTAGTTTTATCAAAGCCGAA
>OGHI01001043.1_pt1 | contig 12236 bp, 9 predicted proteins | sample 1571501 | NCBI WGS metagenome assembly OGHI01 (sample SAMEA2581962, study PRJEB24529) | metagenome | biome: Human gut stool | place: China | collected 2011
TAAACATCAAATAATTTATCTATAGTTAAATTCCCTGCAAGCTCCTGATCGATTGCATCTATCGGATATATATTTTCTTCCAGTTCTATACTATCCATACCCTTTAAAGCCATTCAATTCTCACTTTCATATTTTTTATTAATTACTTATTGTTTTACAATTATAACAAATATAAATTGCCTTGGCAACGATTACTCGCTGCATTTGTACATATGCTATAATAAACATATATCATTAATTAGAGGTCACATATTATGGATATAAAACAATTGATACACACACTGCAGCACACACACCAGCTGCAGCCGGAACAAATGCAGACCTTGCTCACAGCCGCTTTCAGCGACGCTGTCATCCGTGCAGAACTGGCTCAGGCTGCACAGCAAACTGCTCAGGCTGTTTTCGGCAATAAAATCTATATTCGCGGGTTGATCGAATTCACCAATTACTGCAGAAATGACTGTTATTACTGCGGAATACGACGCAGCAACACAGAAGCTGTTCGTTACCGCCTGACCGAAGAACAAATCCTTTCCTGCTGTGAGCAGGGTTACGCCTTGGGCTTTAGGACCTTTGTTCTGCAGGGTGGCGAAGATCTTATCTACAGCGACACAGATCTGGCAGCTATCATCAGCGCCATAAAACAGGCTTATCCTGACTGTGCCGTTACACTTTCCATTGGCGAACGCAGCCGTGAAGCCTATCAGCTTTGGAAAAAAGCAGGCGCAGACCGTTATCTGCTGCGCCACGAAACAGCAGATAGCGAACATTATGCACGACTGCACCCAGCAGAACTCAAAGTGAGTAACCGCAAACGCTGCCTGCGCGATCTCAAAGAACTGGGTTATCAGGTCGGCACTGGCTTTATGGTAGGCTCGCCCTGGCAAACAATGGCTAATCTGCTCGAAGACCTGGCCTTTATCCGTGAACTGCAGCCGCAGATGATTGGTATCGGTCCCTTCATTCCCCACCATGCTACACCCTTTAAAAATTATCCCGCAGGAACGCTGGAACAGACCTTAACACTGCTATCCGTCCTGCGCCTGATGTTTCCCAAGGTATTACTGCCTGCGACAACGGCTCTCGGCACCATCGTTCCCAACGGACGTGAGCTTGGTATTTTAGCAGGTGCCAATGTCGTAATGCCCAATCTTTCCCCGGCAGACGTCCGCCAAAATTATCTTCTTTATGATAATAAGCTCTGCAGCGGAGCAGAAGCCGCCGAAGCCAAGAATGACCTCGCCGCACGGCTGCATTCTATCGGCTATGAAATAGCCGAAGGCCGCGGTGATTATAAGGAGTCCTGAAAATGCTAGCAAAAGATCAAGTCATAAATACCTACCGTGCGCTCAATAACTGGCGCAGCTTCCGTTTGAAGCTGTTTATTGAAGGTATCATAATCGGTATCCTTTCAGGGCTGATCATCAGCTTTTTCCGCTGGTCCCTGCATCTGGTAGAAACTAACCGTGAACATATTTACACCTTTCTTAAAAACACAGACTGGTATTGGACCGCTTTTTGGTTCATCGCTTTAGCTGTAATAGCCTTCACTTTAGACAGACTGACAAAATATGAACCTCTGGCTGCCGGCAGCGGTATCCCTCAGGTCAAAGGCGCTATTTTAGGCTTCATTAAAATGCGCTGGCTGCGAATCCTCTGGGTCAAACTGCTCGCAGGTATCATCGGCATCGGAGCCGGTCTTTCCCTGGGGCGGGAAGGTCCTTCGATCCAGCTCGGCGCCGTAACGGCACAGGGACTCAGCCGCCTGCTGAAACGTACCCGGCTCGAAGAACGTTACCTGCTTACAAGCGGCGCCAGTGCCGGCTTGGCGGCAGCCTTCAACGCTCCGTTAGCGGGCGTTATTTTTGCTTTAGAAGAACTGCACCGCAATTTTTCCGTCGTCGTCCTGCTGCCAGCCATGGCTGCCGCAATGACTGCAACGGTTATTTCACGTTTCTTCTTTGGCAACGACACTATTTTTGATTTTTTCGGTCTGCCTTTCCTGCCGCTGGAATATTACGGCTATGTGGCCCTTTTAAGCCTGGTCGTAGGTTTGGCAGGCGTAATTTTTAACGCCGGACTTTTAAATATTCCCCGTTTCTACAAACTTTTTCCTACTCCGTTCAGCAAAATAGTCTTCGCATTATTCTGCGCCGGTATTTTAGGCTTTGTTTATCCGCAGGTGCTGGGCGGCGGCAACGAATTGATCAACAATATTGCCAAAACACCTTACACTCTGCAGGCTTTACTGTTGCTGCTGGCAGGTAAATTCATCTTTACAATGCTCAGCTACGGCAGCGGTGTCCCCGGTGGCTTCTTTCTGCCTATGCTTGTCATTGGAGCACTCACAGGCAGTGTCATCAGCAATATCATGATTGCTTTAGGGCTTCTTGACCCTTTCTTTTACTCCAATATCATCGTCATCTCTATGGCGGCTTTCTTTTCCGCCTCGGTACGGGCTCCGATCACCGGTATCATCCTTATTATGGAAATGACCGGCTCCTTCCAGCATATGCTGGTTTTGTCCATTGCCTCAATCGTGGCCTTTATTGCCGCCGAGCTGTGCCGCAGCAAACCGATCTATGAAGAACTGCTGGCACGCAGTCTGCAGTCAGCCAATAAAAATGACGGCAGTCACTGTGAAAGACAGCGGAACGTCATTGAACTGGCAGTCTGCAGCGGCAGTCCTATCGACGGACGTCTGATCAAAGAAATCAACTGGCCTGAGCATACACTGCTCGTGGACGTCAAGCGCGGCGAAAGCGACCTGATACCTATAGGTGACACAAGATTGCGGGCAGGCGACTTCCTTTATGTCCTCACCGACGATACATTAGCCAAAGATCTTCGTAAAATGGCCGAGGGTGAGTAATCTTATTCTTTTATATTGCGAAATTTTACTGATAACTTATCAGTTTTCCCTTGTCAAATAGTTGTTTTTTAGATATAATGTAAAGCACATTCTGTTTCTTATCAGGATGGCAAACTTGCACTTATCTATAATTTGAGGAGGGGTTCCCACATGGACAAAGTTAAGGAAACCTTAAATAAGGTTCCGCTCTCCGGATACATTGTTTTGGTTATCGCCATTGCAATTTTCTCCGGTCTGTTTGCAAATGCCGGTCATGGTCTGAATATTTTCGACTTTGACACATTAAACGGTAAATTCGGTACAATGAAAAGCGCTAAAGCAACATTCTCAGGTCAAGGCGGCAGCGGTGCACGCGACGGCTTCCTGTTTGCTTTCGGTTTGGCTCCCGGCGTTATGCTGGCAATGGGTCTCATTGAAGTAGTTGAACATTACGGCGGTCTTAAAGCAGCTCAAAAGCTGATGACTCCGATTCTGCGTCCGATCCTTGGTATTCCTGGTATCTGCGGTATCGCGCTCGTTTCTTCACTGCAAAGCACTGACGCCGGCGCAGGTATGACCAGACAATTACATTTGGAAAAACAGATCACTGATAATGAACTTTTGATTTTCAGTGCTTTCCAGTTTACAGCAGGCGGCCTGATCACTAATTATCTTTCTTCCGGTTCCGCACTGTTTGGATTCTTGACAGTACCTATTTCCATACCTCTGGCAGTACTGTTTGTTATGAAAATTTTCGGCGCTAATATGATGCGCGCCTATGTAAAAATATTCTGCAAGGAGGCCGCATAAGCATGAGTGAAGAAAAAATCAACCACGCTCCCGAAGACGCTGCAGCTGCGGCAGAGGCGGAACTTAACGCAAAATTAGCAAAACCTTCCTTAATGGATATCTTCGTTCGAGGTGCCCGCAAAGGCTGGAACATCGCTATTGATAATATTATCCCTAACGTTTTGATGGCTTATGTCTGCATCAAAATCTTAAACGTTACCGGACTCCTGACTCTGGCAGGTAAATTCTTCGCTCCTGTTATGGCCATCTGGGGTCTTCCCGGCGAAGCAATCATGGTACTGTTCAGTGCGCTCATGTCTATGGGCGGCGCTGTTGGTGTCTGCATGGCGCTTTATAACGACGGCGGTATCGATGAACGCTCGATTACCATCGTTATCCCCGCTATCTACCTCTTGGGTTCCAAGATCCAATATCTGGGCCGTTTGCTGGGTACTGCCGGCGTTCCTTCCAGACATTATCCGATCCTGCTCAGCATTTCTTTCCTGAATGCTGGTATCGCCATGTTCATCATGAAAATTTTGACCATGTAAAGCAGTCGTCAGTTTATACTGAAATTAAAACTCCATTCCAGTTATACTGGAATGGAGTTTTTTATTTAGAAACAACTATTTTCGCAATAAAGAAATCTCTTTTCCGTTGTAAATACAACTTACTTTAAACTGTAATTATAATATCATAAACATGAAAGAAGTATTTGTCTGCTCTGCCGTTATGGCAGCAACCACAATAACGGAGAAGGAAATCTCCATAATTATAAGGAGTGATATTATGGAACCGAAAATGTTTTGTTTTCAATGTCAGGAAACAGCCGGCAATAAAGGCTGTATGTTTGGAGGTGTCTGCGGTAAAAAACCTGAAACCGCTAATCTGCAGGACCTGCTGATTTATGTGACCAAGGGACTTTCCGAAATAACAACCCGCCTGCGCTCTGAAGGCAAAGAAATCCCAGCAGCCATCGACCGGCTGATCACTACTAACCTGTTCATGACCATCACTAACGCTAATTTTGACGATGACCGTTTTATCGACAGAATCAATGAAACTCTATCCAGCCGTGACGAACTGTTTGAACAGCTCCATGACGATACAGGACTGAGCGATGCCGCTTCTTGGCAATATCGTACCGCAGAAGAAAGGACCTTAAAAGCTGACAAGGTGGGAGTACTGGACACCGGGAATGAAGACTTACGCAGTCTGCGTGAGCTGACCCTCTACGGCTTAAAGGGTATGGCTGCTTACAACAAACACGCTAACGTTCTGGGTTACGCCGATACAGCTATCGATGCCTTTTTGCAGAAAGCTTTAGCAAAAACCTTAGATGACAGTCTGAGTACCGATGACCTGACATCCCTTGTCCTGGAAACAGGCAGCTTCGGCGTCAAAGTTATGGCACTGCTTGATACTGCCAACACTTCGACCTATGGCAACCCTGAGATCACAAAAGTTGAGCTTGGTGTCAGAAACAATCCCGCGATTCTTATTTCCGGGCACGACCTGCGTGATTTAGAAATGCTGCTGGAACAGACTGCTAATACAGGCATCGACGTTTATACCCATTCTGAAATGCTGCCGGCACATTATTATCCGGCTTTCAAGAAATATCCTCATTTTGCAGGCAACTACGGCAACGCCTGGTGGAAACAAAAAGAAGAATTCGAAGCCTTCAATGGTCCGATCCTTCTGACTACCAATTGTCTAGTGCCGCCCAAAGAGAGCTACAAAGATCGTATCTACACTACAGGCTCGGTAGGTTTTTCCGGCTGTAAACATATTGATGGAGAAATCGGGGAAATAAAAGATTTCTCTGCTATCATTGAACACGCTAAAAAGTGCCCTCCTCCCACACAGCTGGAAAGCGGCGAACTTGTAGGAGGGTTTGCACATCACCAGGTCCTCGCTCTGGCAGATAAAGTCGTTGACGCAGTCAAAAGCGGAGCCATCAAAAAATTTGTTGTTATGGCAGGCTGTGACGGACGCAGCCCGGCACGTAATTACTATACAGATTTCGCGAAAGCTCTGCCACAGGATACTGTTATCCTGACTGCCGGCTGTGCCAAATATAAATATAATAAGCTGCCGCTCGGCGATATCGGCGGCATCCCCCGTGTTTTAGACGCAGGTCAATGCAACGACTCCTATTCGCTGGCGCTGATCGCACTCAAGCTGAAAGAAGTTTTTGGCTTGAATGATATCAACCAGCTGCCTATTGTTTACAATATCGCCTGGTATGAACAAAAGGCCGTTATCGTTCTTCTGGCACTGCTTTCCCTGGGCGTTAAAAATATTCATCTCGGCCCTACTCTGCCGGCTTTCCTGTCGCCAAATGTTGCCAAAGTCTTGATCGAAAACTTTGGTATTGCCGGAATCACTGATGTAGATACTGACCTGGAAATATTTTTTGGTAAAAATTAAACCTGCATAAAAAAGACGAGTCCGTCAGGACTCGTCTTTTTGCTTATAATTCATCCAGTTCCATAATACAGCTGGCCAAAAGCAGCGCTCTTTCAGTTAATGTAGCTACCTCTATATACTCACTGTCGCTGTGAGCCCCGGCGCCGCAGGGTCCTACACCGCACAGAGTGGGTGCACCTGTCATGGCCGGCCAGGCCGCGTCAGAAGCGCCGCCAACATATTGCTGACCCGGTTTTGCCAACCCGAGCTTTTCAGCCTGACTTGCATAGTGTTCGTACAGCCGCTGCACTCCGGGTGTAGTTTCAAATGGCATAAATTTAATCACATTGCCAGTTACCGTAGTCTTAGTATGAGGAACATAATTCGTTTCTACAATCCGCTGCACATCGGCAATAGACTTTTCTGCTTCAACAATAGTTTTAAAGCGCACATCAACCTCGCCAACGGCCTTATCAGCAACAATATTAGCCATAGTACCGCCGCTGACAACACCAACATTATATGTAGTCCCAACAGCAAAATTATTGAGAGCATGGATAGCTACTGTTTTCTGTGCCAGTTCCAAAATCGCACTGGCGCCTTTTTCAGGTTCATTCCCCGCATGTGAAGCGATCCCCTCTACTACCAGCGTTGGCCTGGTCGTTCCCTTCCGTCCCGTAACGACGCTGCCGTCAACGCGTCCAAATTCCAGATTAAAAACAGCATCCTTCCCTGCGCCCGCTTTTTTGAACTGTGCCACCGCATCAGTAAAAGGATGTGACATTTCTTCATCACCACACAGTAAAACGGTCATATCCGTCTCCTGCCAGCCATTCTCCAGCAAGGCCCTGATTACATATAAAGCCATAACCAGCCCGCCTTTCATATCCAGTACGCCTGGGCCGTAAGCCCGTCCGTTTTCAACCTTGAATGGGCGAACCGCCGCTGTACCTTGATTGAACACCGTATCCATATGCCCTGAAAACAGTACCTGCTTTTTACCGGGCTGCGCTTTCCTAGCAAGCAGCTGTACAGGAGCACCATCAGTTTCCAGATATTCTACAGTAAATCCCAGCACTTCTAAGAACGCTCCTATTCTCTGTGCCACTGCATTTATACCGGCCAAAGCATCTGCTCCTGAATCAATATTCACCAATTCTTCCAGTAATTGCAGCATCCCCTGCTCTGATCCTCTGATCTGATCTAAAATTTTCGTTTTCATCAAAACTCTCCTCTGCATAAATACAAGTATAATTCTTATATTATTCGCTTACTATGCTTTTTTTCCTGCTTTTTGCTCATAAAAAATCATATTTTCAGAAAATTTATAAATGAATTCTAAAATAAAAAACAGTATGAGATTTAATCCCATACTGTTTTTTTATGCTTAACCGCTTATTACTGCATTTCATCCAGATGCATGATACACATCGCCAGGAGCTGCGCTCTTTCAGTCATCGACGGCACGAATAAATACTCATTATTACTATGAGCACCTACAGCCTGCGGACCCATCCCGCATAAAGTCGGCGCACCGACCATGGCCGTCCAGGCAGAATCAGCACTGCCGCCGACATATAAAGCTCCCGGGACTGGCAGCCCCAGCTTTTCAGCCTGTTTAGACAAATGACCATACAGCTTTTGTACGCCGTCAGTAGTTTCCAGCGGCATAAACTCGATCCTGTTTTCTGTTACAGCAGTTGTTGTATTGGCCACATAAGTTTTTGCCGCTATTGCTTCCACACTTTTTATTGCTTTTTCAGCTTCTTCAGCTGTTTTAAATCTGATATCGACACGTGCCTCTGCGTGATCGGCGACAATATTTGCCAGGCTCCCGCCATTAAAAACGCCTACGTTATAGGTAGTTCCGACTTCTAAATCAGTTAACGCATGTAAAGCAATAGTTTTATGGCAAAGTTCTAAAACAGCGCTGGCGCCTTTTTCAGGTTCGTTTCCGGCATGGGCAGCGATACCTTTTACAGTCAGCACCGGGCGAATAACGCCTTTACGCCCGATAACTACACTGCCGTCTGCGCGTCCTGGTTCCATATTGAAAACAGCATCTTTGCCCAGACCTTCTTTTTTGAACCATTCTACAGCATCTGTCAACGGGTGCGCCGGTTCTTCATCTCCGCAGAAGAAAAGCGTCAGGTCAGTATCATCCCAGCCATTATCCAGCAATGCCTTAACTGTATAAAGTGAAATCGCTATCCCTGCCTTCATATCCATAACACCGGGACCATAAGCCTTGCCATCTTCGATCCTGAACGGTCTGGCAGCCGCCGTCCCCTTAGGAAAAACCGTATCCATATGTCCCATCAGCATAACTTTTTTCTTGCCCGGACGCAGACGTTTAGCAAGTACATGTGTAGGCGCATTCGGTGTTTCGATATACTGCACCTCAAACCCATACGGCGTTAAAAAGTCGCCTATGATATGAGCAACCTCATCAATCCCCTCCAAAGCATCATAGCCTGAATCGATATTAACGATCTGCGCCAAAGTATCCAGCATGGCAGTTTCTGATTTTTTGATCTGTTCTAAAATTTTATTTTCCATTTTTCTGCTCCTGTTTTCAATAATATCTTTATCTTATTCGCTCTTCTTCCGCTTTTTCCTGCCAATAGCAATACTTATAAAATACAGCGCAGCGGCTGAGGTTTCCCTGTCAGTGATTTCGCACCGCCTGCCATTACCAGATACGTATTCTCTGTACCGACCATACCGATTCCCGGTAAAGCTATCTTAGGCTCGACAGCAAAAACCATACCCGCCTCCAGCTTACCTTTGAAACCGTTTGCCAGCGCAGGAGATTCGTCCATCACCAACCCGATACTGTGTCCTAAAAATTTGCCGCCGTTCATAAACCCGTTTTCATACTGTGGATCAAACTGTTCCATTACCTGCCGATAGATATTTTCGATCACCATGCCCGGCTGCAGCAGCGATGCTGTCAGTTCTTCCAGAAAAACACAGTGCTCATAAGCAGCCCTGATTTTATCACTGAAAGGATCCTGATCTAAATCTCCATAATAATACACCACTGTTTTATCAGTATGATAACCATCCACACCGCAGGGTATATCCAGATATACTAAACGCCCAGCCTGCAGCTTACGAAAAGCAGAGCCGATCGACTGTACAGCGACACAAGTGCCGCCTGTGCCGCCGGGGCCGTCAAAAGCTGTTTTCACCAGACCGCTTTTGCCAAAAGAAGCCAGACCCACAACATCCTCACCTAAAGGCAAATTAAAACGCGCTACCCCGTGCGAACCCCGACGCAGCATTTCTGCATACAGGTTGACTGCCAGTTCTGCCTCGCTCACACCTTGAACAATAAACCGCGGCGCCAGTTCATCTAAAACATTGCGATGAATAGAACCTGATTTTCTCATCAGTGCCAGTTCATAAGGGCTTTTTATCAGTCGCAGCTCACTTATCACACTGTCCATCCCTGCCTCAGAGGCAAAAGGCAAATATTTATACAACAGCTGCTGCCATTCCAATGTCGCTGTTTTATTTTCCAAGTATACCTTAGCAGGCAGCGGCTGATAAAACTCAGCCAAAGTACGAAAACTTTTCATCGGACGGATATCCTGCAGCAACGATTCATTGCAGGCACGTTCATAACTGCGCCTGACCCATAAAATCTCGTCCTGCGGCCTGATTACCAGTACACCGTCCTGCATTGTACCTGCAAAATAATACATATTGACTTTATGGTTGACGATGGCTATTTCCCAGCCGGGAAATTCTCTGTCCATAACGGCTCTGAATTTATTCAGGCGTGCCTGCAGCTCATCAGCAGGTACGCGCCGCAGCTGCTCTGTCATCATGATCTCATGCTCTAAAATAGTCATTGTTTCACTCCTTTAAAAAAGTATTTTCTATTATCTTACCATAAATAATGAAACAGGGCCGATATTAAATATCAGCCCTGTTTCCCCTCATTCAGCCTATATATTTTTAAATAATCCTGTAAAATCAAAAGTGGCAAAGTAATCTGCCGGAGTCTCCGCACGGCGAATCAATTCCGTACTGCCGTCCTCCTTCAGCAGCACTTCCGCACTGCGCAGTTTACCATTATAATTGTAGCCCATGGCAAAACCATGTGCTCCCGCATCATGAATAAAGAGCAGATCGCCGATATTGATTTCCGGCAGCATCCTGTCGATAGCAAATTTGTCGTTATTCTCGCACAAACCGCCGGTAATATCATATTTATGATCGCAGGGCGCATCCTCCTTACCCATTACGGTAATGTGATGATAGGACCCGTACATGGCTGGACGCATCAGATTAGCAGCGCAGGCATCCAGTCCGATATACTCTTTATAGGTATGTTTAACGTGGATGGCTTTAGCAACAAGCGCCCCATAGGGAGCCAGCATATAACGGCCCATCTCTGTAAAAATTTTTACGTCTCCCATTCCTGCAGGTACCAGGATATCCTCAAAAGCCTGACGTACGCCTTCGCCGATAACCATAATATCATTGCCCTCCTGATCGGGACGATAAGGGATACCGACACCGCCGGACAGATTGATGAACTCAATGTGCGCTCCTGTCTCTTCCTTCAATTCCACTGCGACCTGGAACAATATCCGTGCCAGTTCCGGATAATAATCATTAGTCACAGTATTGCTGGCCAGAAAAGCGTGCATTCCAAAATGTTTAACACCCTTGCTTAAAAGAATTTTATAAGCTTCTGTCATCTGCTCTCTGGTCATACCATATTTGGCGTCACCGGGATTATCCATAATATTGTTGGCAATGGCAAAATGCCCGCCTGGATTGTAACGGCAGCTGACCGTATCCGGGATATCAGCAACTTTTTCCAGAAAGTCGATATGAGTGATATCATCCAGATTGATAGTGACATTCAATTGCCTTGCCAGCTGAAAATCTTCTGCCGGCGTTGCATTGGACGAAAACATAATTTCATCGCCTTTAAAACCAACGGCATCGGCCATCTGCAGTTCCGTATACGAAGAACAATCCGCACCGCAGCCTTCCTCATGCAATATTTTCAATATTGCCGGGTTAGGAGTAGCTTTAACGGCAAAATATTCTTTAAAGCCCTGATTCCAGGCAAACGCCTTATTCACACGACGCGCAGTTTCACGAATAGCCGCTTCATCATATAAATAAAACGGCGTTGCATACTGTGCGGCGATCTCATCTAATTTTTCTTTACTTACAAAGGGTTTTTTACTCATTCTTTCTCACCTTTCTCTGCTTCAGGAAGCAATTCTATCAATTTTATTTCATTTTTCAAAGCATCCTTAAATAAATCTACCAGATTCTGTTTGCTGGAATATAAACAGGTTGAATTACTGCCATCAGCCAGATCTCCTGTCAAAACCTCCTGTGAATCGGCGATCAGACGGATCTGGCTATTGGGTTTATGCGCATAATAAATAATCGCACCCTCCAAAACAAAAGGCCTGCCGGTAATAATGACCACCTTTAATCCCCGGCCTACCGCCTCAGTCAATTCACCACGTAAAGCTTCTATAGCCGAATCTGTTGCCGAAACATAAATACGGGCTTTAGCCTTAACAATCGTATTTTTGAGCTTATTGATGATTTCGGTCGCTCCCTTGATCGTAATATAACCATCAACGCTTTGTGACGTACTTGGAAGCTCACGCAGTAATTCTTCTTTCAGTTCCTGCAGTCTTCTTACCCTGTTTTCGCAAAACTCATCCAATGGCACCGGCGTATATCTTGTAGCCTTATCCTCAAGCACATAAGCAGCGCCTTTTTCTACCAGACCTGCCAGCGCCGTATAAGTATTAGATCTGGAAATACCTGTCAGCTTTGTCGCTTCATAGCCGGTCAGCCGTCCTTCTGCCAGCAGGGTCAAATACAGCGTAGCTTCCTGTCTGGTCAGATTAAAATAAGTAAGTTTTTCAATAATATCCATATTTCACCTTCATTGTTCCTACATAAGAACACTATAAGTGATTTTTCTAAGTTTGTCAAGGCTAACTTATATTTTTCATATATTTATGAAAAATAACAAAATTCGTCAGCTATCAAAATCGTAGTTATCGCTTCAATATTTTACGATAAATTGATAAATTCAGCAGAAAATTATTTTTATAATTAAAATTTATTATCTTGTATTTTAAATTCAAATATTATAAGATTATATAAATAGTATTTATAATTCAAATTA
>OGHI01001046.1_pt1 | contig 12187 bp, 8 predicted proteins | sample 1571501 | NCBI WGS metagenome assembly OGHI01 (sample SAMEA2581962, study PRJEB24529) | metagenome | biome: Human gut stool | place: China | collected 2011
TCTTGAAAACCGTTGTGCTGCGAGGCACCCGGGGTTCGAATCCCTGTCTCTCCGCTGAACTAACTGGATAATGAATAGGTAAGTCTCATAAATTCAACGATTTGTGGGACTTTTTTTATTCCATTATCTCTGCCCTATCGGATATTATTTAGCCCTTTATAGAATAAGAATTTATACTTTAGTTTTGACTGAACTTCAGTATATATGTGCAATTTTAGAACAAATAATCTAAAAATGATTTTTTTTTGTAACTTAGCATAATATTTAAAACAAATATGGTAAAAGCTACAAAAGATAATAGGCCTTTTTCAAGTGGTGTGTTTGATTTAGAGGAGTTCAATATTTATACAAAGGTAATTGATTTGCCTCTTGACGGGATTCCGACATATCTAGAAGAAGGGATAAATGGAGTTTGTACCGGAGGCTCTGCTCTTTTTAATGTGTTTTCTAATAAACGCAGGGTTGTGAAGAATGATTTGATAACTATTTTTCCTTATCAGTTGGCAAGTATAACCGAAATCAGTACAGACTTTGCCGTTATTTTCTTTAAAGTACCAAAGAAATTGTTTATGGATACCATTAATGGGCTGGGTAGGCTTACACTTGACTATTTTTTCTATATGAGGAAATATTATAGCTCTCCGCTCAGTGAAGAAGAGTATAAGCGCTTTGTTCATTTCTGTCATATATTGTCATGCCGTGTAGATTTATCTTGTGCCTTTCTTAGGAGGGAATCGGTGATGTATTTATTGAGGGTTTATTATTGGGACTTGTATGTGGGCTATAAGAGTAACCCCAAGGCTATGGCTTCCGTGAAGTTTGTACGTAAAGAGAAGCAGGTTTTTGAATTCTTTTATTTGGTTATAGAGTATCATACTATAAGTCGTGATGTGGCATTTTATGCAGATAAGATGTGTATCTCACCTAAATATCTGACAATGTTAATAACAGATAATACTGGTCGTTCGGCTAAAGAGTGGATTGTGGAATATACCATACTTGAGATAAAAGTCTTATTGAAAGACTCCAATCTTGAAATAAAGGAAGTGGTTTCACGAACTAATTTTCAATCGAATTCTACGATGACACGTTTTTTTCGTAAGCATACAGGCACTACTCCGTCAGAATACCGTGAGAGAATGTTTGTCTGATATTTGGATAATTTGTACTTATACCAAAAGGCAAGAAAGATATGAAAGAATATCTTAAAATAATAGATGAAATAATCGCTCTTGTGGGGTTACATTTAATTCCCAAATTTGTTAATCTATATCAAGGCCAGGTTGACATAAGATGTGAGGAAAATGATACTGGAGTCTTAATTAATATTATTGTGTCTTTACCAGATAAAAATGAACTGCAGGCTTTGCAAAATCAAGTTGGTATGGACTCACTACAAGCCAAACAGATCTTAGAAGGAATATTAAAATTGGAGAAAATGGATTCATGCAAACCATTGGAAAACAGACAACTGGAATTGAAACGAATTTGGCTTAACAAGCTTGTTTCAGTGTTGGAAGAGCATATGGAAAATACAGAGTTTAATGTTGCTATGCTCTGTCAACTGTTGGGAATGAATCGAAAACTGTTGTATCGAAAGATTAAACAGTTGACGGGGGTTACTCCAGTAAGCCTTATTCGGCGTGTTAGGATGATAAGAGCCGCTACACTTTTATTACAAGGCAGATTCACTGTATCGGAAGTAATGTATATGGTAGGCTATTCCAATCCTTCTTATTTTTCCAGGTGTTTCATGGCAGAATATAATATTTCTCCAAGTCAATATGCAATAATTCAAAAAAAAAACAGGTGGAGCGTCCGAATAAGGGGGCACTCCACACATGATTCATTGTCTTTTGTTCTGTTATTTTTTATACCAATCCTTACAGTCATTTCCCATTGATTTTGCCCATGTAGCAAAACCGGGATATTGGCTGTCAATTCTGTTCCTTTCTGTTACCGGGGTAAACCCTAGCATCGGTATATCGATAGCAAATGGATATGCTCCTTTACGGTCGATATAGTAAGCATCATCATTGCTGCCAATCAATGACTGATTGGCATAAGCTGTAGCTTTGTGTTTGGGCAGATGAACCTCTGTGCGATTCTGTTCTCCTTGTGAATATTTTACGATGATGTATGGATTATAGGACAATAGCTGATTCTTTAGGAAAGAACCGTTGAATTCTCTGGTGACTACATATTTATTGCCTATATTCTGTTTGGCATTGGACATTACGATAATGGACGAAGTCTCTTTTTCCAATATTGCACCTTCCGGCAAAGTGATTTTATCGCCAATTTGTGCTGCATCTATCTGATAGGCAAATGCGTTAACATATGTAGCGCCATCATGTACCGGAGTGAATTCGTCAACGATCTTCGTTACTATATTCTTTTTGTCGAAATAGACTTTGCGTTCGTATTCTACAATTACGTCATTCATGTCATAATCGCCACCGGAAGGCCAAATATCTTCGAATGCCAGTGTGCCGGTAACATTTTCATCTTCATCGGGTTTGGGTTCTTCTTTATCACCTTCATCGGGAATAGACGGCCTTTCAGGATCGTCAATAGAACTTCCCGGAGTAGCATCTACATAAAATAAAAGGTCACAGTAGCTTTGATTTACACCATCTTCTGCTCCAAGAATCGTCTTGCCGCTTTTTTGGTCTTTAACAGAGACAAAGGCCGACATGTTGTTTTGGGGATTGGAAGTGCGAAGATTTGAATTGTATGGATTATATAAATCAGGCAATTTAAGATAATCTTCTAAATTATTTCCATAACCGTTCTTAAAACCGTCGGCATAAAGAAACCAGCCTACTGTATATCCTGCTGGGAATGTATCATGGGCTTGGCCGTCTTCATCGAAGTAAAGCAGACGAACTTTATTCCCGGATTCTAAAATCAATATTTGGCCGCCATACCAGTCAAAAGACACATTGGGGAATATAATGTATTTCCTCACTTGGTCTACATCGACGGACGTTCCGGTTTTATAAAAATAATATCCGAAAGTATTGTTATAACTTGCACTTCGATTGAGAAAAATGAGATTCAATGCGGTGTTGTCCTCCTTTATCGAAATATTGATAGTTTTTCCATTACCAAGTAATTTTGAATTGTCTTGTCCTCCTTTATTGAAGAATGTTTTCATCCGGTCTGTCAAATCCAAAATACTTTCATTACCAATATTTTTTTCCTTTGTCATATATTGGCTGTTCAGCTGACCTCCTTCTCCCCAATAGCACAGTGAGTATAGATTTTGGGATTTGTTTACTAAATAAGGTACATCAGACGAAGCGCGAGTGACAGACTTTGTTTTAGGATTTGATTTTGCCGACATGTCAAAAATGACAGCATTGTCTTTAATTTCAAGTTCTATGCATCCCGGCAATCCCCATGTCGCAGTATATAAATAAACTTTATTAAGATAGGTAGGAAGCTGCATTTTTCCCTCATACTTACCGCTGTTGTCGGTATAGGTTTTGAACAAGGCTTCTATACCCTCTTTCTTTATCGGCGTACCTTCCACTGTTTCCATCGGATTTTCACCGTAAATTTCTATCAAAGGAGTAAACCCGTAAATGTCATAGTTGACAGAAAGCCGGACATCACTGCGCATCTCAAAGCCGAAATATTTATCCGGGTCAGGAAGAGGTTCTTTTTCACGATTCGGGTCGTATACGTCTTTCTCCATACAACCTGTCATAAGGCCTGAAAGTGCAAGCACTAAAATGAAAGCCCCAATGCTAATTAAGCGGTTTTGTTTCATAAGATATAAAAATGTTATGTTAATTTTATTTGTATGTATTTTTGATTAGTTACTTGCTCTTTAAATACCCGATACATTTTATTATGCAAATTTAGTCTGTATTGCTCAAACTCATTGATACAAAATTGACAAAAGAATGATAGAAAAAGGACAGTTGATTTTTTTTGTATATCCATGTGATAGTTTGTCGGGAGTGTCTTTTTGTTCTTCCTTTATTGGATTTTACCCTCTTTTCAGTATATTTGCGCTCGGCGTTTTAAGAATATTATCTTTGAGCCGATTCCAATACTAAACTAGATAGAATTAATGGAGAAAATAAATGCAGTAATTACGGGAGTGGGAGGGTATGTTCCTGACTATATTCTGACCAATGAAGAAATATCCAAAATGGTAGATACGACAGATGAGTGGATAATGGGGCGTATCGGTATAAAGGAAAGACGTATCTTGCACGAAGAAGGATTGGGGACTTCGTTTATGGCCCGTAAAGCTGTAAAACAATTAATGCAACGTACAAAATCTAATCCTGATGATATTGATTTGGTGATTGTGGCCACTACAACGGCCGATTATCATTTTCCTTCAACAGCATCCATATTATGTGAGAGAGTAAAGCTTAAGAATGCTTTTGCTTTTGATATGCAGGCTGTTTGTAGTGGCTTTTTGTATGCATTGGAAACTGGAGCCAATTTTATCCGTTCGGGAAAATACAAGAAGGTCATTGTAGTAGGGGCTGATAAAATGTCGTCGGTGATTGATTATACCGATCGTGCCACTTGTCCGATTTTTGGTGACGGTGCTGCCGCTTTCATGCTGGAACCCACCCGGGAAGATATGGGAGTAATGGATGCCGTATTGAGAACAGACGGGAAAGGTCTGCCCTTTTTACATATCAAAGCAGGAGGTTCCGTATGTGCTCCATCTTACTATACACTGGACAATCGGATGCATTATATTTATCAGGAAGGACGTACAGTCTTTAAATATGCTGTGGCCAATATGGCGGATGCTTGTGAGGCGGTCATGGAGAGGAATCACTTGACGAAGGAGGACATTGACTGGGTGATTCCCCATCAGGCAAACATGCGTATAATTACTGCAGTTTCGCAACGCTTGGGAGTATCTCCCGAAAAGGTAATGGTCAATATAGAACGGTATGGAAATACAAGTGCCGGCACGCTTCCGTTGTGTGTATGGGATTTCGAGGATAAGCTTAAAAAGGGGGATAAACTGATTTTTACAGCATTCGGAGCAGGATTTGCCTGGGGAGCTATTTACGTGAAGTGGGGATACGACGGAAAAGGTTGAGGCTCACTGATAAGATTTAGGTTGTTTGTTTTTTTTCTGATACAACTTTTAGTATCTTTGCGAAACAGCAGTTTTTATTGTGACAGAAAATTGCATGTGTTTTGTTAACCATATAGAAAACTAAAAACAATCAGCGTATTATGAACCAGGAATTATCCATGAGCCCCAATCTATTGGTGGCTGCCCTTCAAAAACCGGCTTCCGAATTTACGAAAGCAGACATTGTTTCCTATATAAAGGAGAACGACATTCGTATGGTGAACTTCATGTATCCTGCGGCAGACGGGAGACTGAAGACACTGAACTTTGTCATCAATAATGAAGCATACCTTGATGCCATACTTACATGTGGTGAACGCGTAGATGGTTCCAGCTTGTTTCCGTTTATAGAGGCCGGTAGCAGTGATTTGTATGTAGTGCCGCGTTTCCGGACCGCTTTTATAGACCCTTTTTCTGAATTGCCCACACTGTCAATGCTCTGTTCTTATTTCAATAAGGATGGTGAACCGCTGGAAAGTTCTCCGGAATATACCCTGCGTAAGGCATGTCAGGCATTCACTACGGTTACGGGGATGGAATTTCAGGCTATGGGAGAATTGGAATATTATGTCATTTCTGAAAATGACGGATTGTTCCCGGCTACCGACCAGCGTGGTTATCACGAATCGGCCCCTTATGCCAAGTTCAATGATTTCCGTACGGAATGTATGTCATATATTGCGCAGGCAGGCGGACAGATAAAGTATGGGCATTCTGAAGTCGGTAATTTTACGCTGGACGATAAGATTTATGAGCAGAATGAAATAGAATTCCTGCCGGTGCGTGCCGAGGAGGCTGCTGACCAACTGGTGATAGCAAAATGGGTTATTCGTAATCTGGCTAGCCAGTATGGATATAACATTACTTTTGCACCGAAAATCACGGCAGGAAAAGCCGGTTCCGGATTACATATACATATGCGTATCATGAAGGACGGGCAGAACCAGATGCTGAAAGATGGGGCACTTTCTGAAACAGCCCGTAAGGCCATTGCGGGCATGATGAAGCTGGCTTCTTCCATTACAGCTTTCGGTAATACAAATCCTACTTCCTATTTTCGTCTGGTTCCTCATCAGGAAGCACCGACCAACATTTGCTGGGGCGACCGCAACCGTTCGGTATTGGTACGCGTTCCGTTGGGCTGGTCGGCAAAAACGGATATGTGCATGTTGGCAAATCCGTTGGAGACCCCAAGTCATTATGATACTACACAGAAACAGACGGTGGAAATGCGTTCGCCTGACGGTTCGGCCGATTTGTATCAATTGATTGCCGGACTTGCTGTAGCTTGCCGTTATGGATTTGAGATAGACGATGCTTTAGGAATTGCAGAAAAAACATATGTCAATGTAAATATCCACAAGAAAGAAAATGAAGATAAGTTGAAACAACTGGAACAGCTTCCTGACAGTTGTGCCGCTTCTGCCGATTGTTTGGAAAGACAGCGTGCTGTCTTTGAGCAATATCATGTGTTCAGTCCTGCAATGGTTGATGGGGTTATTTCCAAACTGCGTTCTTACGAGGATAGAACCTTGCGTGCAGAGATACAAGACAGTCCGGAGGAGATGCTGAAACTGGTCGAGAAGTATTTCCACTGCGGATAGGAGAAGAAATGAGGGCATAACTCGCCGCAGGTTACACAGATTGCTATAGAATTTCTGATAATCAAGAACTTTTATCTGTGTTAATCTGCGGTGATTGTGTATTTTGATACCTCTCCATTATTCCTTTGGCTTTGAATACTGGTTCTGCTTTTTGTATTTCCGATTCGAAGCCGAACCAATAACCATTTTGGGTATTGTCGTCAATGGGTAGAAAACATAAGCGGAGGCTTTCTTTGTAGTTTCCATAGATGACTTCCCAATATTCCGGTGGCATCTGGCGCTTGGTCTTGACTTTCTCTGCTGGTTTTTTCTTTAATGACATGCCTGCCTCTATCCAGGCAATGGTGACCATGATTTTATAGGCCGGATAATGCATACTGCAGAATTCATAGAGTACGAGGCCTCGCTTTTCCAGGCTCATGGGCTGGTCTATAAGATTTTTATCGATTAAAAATTCCAGAAAGCGACGTAGGAAGTCGTTGTCATCCAGAATCAGCTTGCGGGTGATGGCTTGCCAAGCAGTTGTGTTATAGAATCCATCCAGAAGACGTGACAGTTGCCGGGCTGTTTGAAGCTCGTTGACACTGATTTCATTTGTTTGAAGCACTTCATAAGGGGGGAGAGGAGAATATCGGATGCCTAGTTCTTCCGCTCTTCTTCTCATTTCTGTGCCGGGAAGTAACTTCAGGGATTCAAGCTGTATCTCGCCGGCATTGTATCCGGCAAGTGTACGCACATCTTCAAATATTTCGGATAGGCGGTATAGAGGCAAGCCGGCAATGAGGTCGGCGTGTGTTTCCATATTGGGTAGGGAACATAGGAAACGAAGACCTTGCAGTGAGTCCTCCAGGCTTCCCATCCGACGGCTTTTCTGGAGGACCGGTTCGCGCAGGCTTTGAATACCGGCCTCGAGATGGAGCAATCCTTTAGGTAGCTTTTTCAATTCATTTTTCAGCTCTTCGGATAATAGTGCAGGGTGTATTTCTAAGTGAAAGCATATGTCCGGGTTGAATTCCAGGAAAAGTTGCAGTAATTCTTTAGCACGGCGCGGATTATAATTAAAGGTCCGGTCGAGGACGCGTACGTTTTTTATTCCATGACTGTGGATAATTTGAAGGCGTTCACGGATACTTTCAATGGACAGTGTGCGCACCGGTTTTTCTTCACCGCTGACGCAGAATGCGCATGTGTTGAAACAGCCTCGGGTAGTCTCCAGTTGTACGAATGGTTTGCTCCAGTTGAAAAAACAGCTGTTTTCCGGTGGTACGAGCCGTGAAAAGTTAAGTACACGGGCTATGCCGTTGTCTATATATTGCTTTTGAGGATTCATATAGCAGAGTCCCGGAATACTGTTCCATTTTTCCGGCTGGTTCCAGCAAGACAGCCATTGGGGGAATGCTTCTTCTCCCTCTCCCCTGAATACACAGTCGATGAAAGGGTTTTTATGCAGAAAGTCTTCATTGTTTCCTAAGAATTCAGGTCCACCCAAGATGAAGCAGCTATTGGGAAGCAATGCTTTTAATCTCGCTGTGATGTGCAACAGTTGTTCGTGGTTGAACAACCATGTCGTTGCGGCAATGATGTCGGGTTGGTGCCGGTATATTTCGTCGACAATCATTCCTACGTTTTCATTGATGGTGGCAGATACGATTTCCCATTTTACGGAATTGTTCTTTGCTATTTGTGCGTGCAGTGCAGGGAGTGCCAACGAAGAGTGTGCATACGAGCTATTGAGGTCTATCCAGAGAATTTTCATATTTGATTGAATTTCATCTTTGCAAAGATAACTGATTTTGCTTTTCGTATAAACAAAAAGGGTTATATTTGCATGTCGGAAATCGAAAATAGTAGAGTTATTGGTATAGAATGTTTTTTGAAAGATGAAATATTCTTTTTGTATTCTTATTTCTATAAGGTGATAACGGGTTGTCTTATCACTGGCTTGATAAAGTAAGGAAGGAAGTACTATTAAGTGTGATTGATACAGAATGCAAAATATCGGAATAAGTTTCCAGCTATTTTGAACATTTTGAGAAAGTAAACTCTTTTGTACAAGGACTGGTTTAGGTAATTGATTCCTTCCTATGATGTAGGGATACTCTGTGAGGAGTATCCCTACAATTTTTTACATTGATTCCACGTTGCCTCCCTTTGGGGGATTGTTTGGACAATAACAAAAAAAGAGGAATATTCTTTCGAATTTCCTCTTCTTTGCGGGTGGCAGATGGGACTCGAACCCACGACATTCAGAACCACAATCTGACGCTCTAACCAACTGAACTACAGCCACCATGTTAGTGCATTTCTTAAATGCGGTGCAAAGATAGGGATAATCTTTAATATTGCAAAGAATGAGACGAAAATTTTTGAGATTTCTGCATTATTTTTTCTTCTCGTAGATACCTATATTGTGCTGCTGGAGCAGCTTTCGAGAGCTTTTGACAAAGATTTCCAGGTGTTTACGAGCTTCCGGCGTTAAATGTTCTGTAGGAAAACTGGCAGGATAAAGAATGTAATTTTTTTCTTTAGTAAGTTCCGGCCGGCCGGTCCAGACCAGATTATATCCACAATAGGAAACACGACAGTATGGAAAAGGCAGAGGATTGGAGTCTGGCAGGGGCGTCTGACTCTGACCGGTGTAAGAGGGACGGATGGGTTGGGGGAGAGGATGTTTCTCCAACTGCAAAGTGAAGATGAGGCCGCCGTCAGTGTTGGCCTTGCTCATATTGGAAATGAAGTTTCCCAAGGAGTAGACTATGATGTGCTGTTCGGTACCGTTGGTACGTAGTTCCATCGGTTGAATGACGTGAGGGTGTGAACCGATAATATGTGTTACGCCTTGTTGGAGCAACCAGTTGGCCAGTTCGCGTTGCTCACGGTTGGGAAGGGACTGATATTCCTCTCCCCAATGCATGCAGGCAATAATGGCATCCGGTTGGCGTGCCTTGGCACTTTGGATATCTTGCAGGATGGTATTCTTATCAATATAGTTTACGATATTGGGAGAGGTAGCCTTGATACCATTGGTGCCGTAAGTATAGTTGAGTAGGGCAATGCGAAAGCCGTTTCTGTTGATGAACAGGGGATAGCGTTGCCTGCGCTCCGACAGATTCTTGTAGGTGCCTGCGTAACGAATACCGGAGGAGTCAAGCAATTGTATGGTACGCTCCATTCCCTTTTTTCCACGGTCCAGACAGTGGTTGTTGGCTGTCAGTAAAATATCGAATCCGGCGTCCTTTATGGCCTGAAGATATTCATCGGGGGCGCTGAACATAGGATAGCCCCGATAGGGCCTGCCCCCCAATGTGACTTCCAGATTTCCTATGGCGAGGTCTGCCTGGGATATTTGCTCTTTTATGAGGGAGAAGCAGGAGGAGTAGTCATATTTTCCTTCAGATACATGTGCAGCGTCTATTTGTGCCTGGTGCTGCATCAGGTCGCCGACAAATAATAGCGTAATCCTTTCCTGCGAGGAAAGGGTTACGCTATACAGTAGGACAACAATGAAGACGGCGAGCGTTTTCATCGCCTTGTTATTGGTAGATTGCTTTCTTGCCGGCGAGCAATGTATTCTTCATAAGGGAAACGATGGTCATGGGACCTACGCCTCCCGGTACGGGGGTAATGAATGAACATTTGGGAGCTACTTCGTCGAATTTCACATCACCGGTCAGCTTGAATCCGGATTTCTTGGAGGCATCGGGCACACGGGTAGTACCTACATCGATAACGACAGCGCCTTCCTTGACCATTTCCGCCTTAACAAAGTTCGGTTGTCCCAACGCAGCAATGATGATGTCCGCTTCCTGGCATTCCTTTACCAGGTCTTTGCTGCGGCTGTGGCATACGGTCACTGTGGCATCGCCGGGATAAGCCTTCTGCATCATCAGGGCAGCCATGGGCTTGCCTACAATGTTGCTGCGTCCCAACACCACGCACTTCTTGCCTGAAGTCTCTATCTGATAGCGCTTCAGCAGTTCGAGGATACCGTTGGGAGTAGCGGATACATAGCAGGGAAGGCCAATGGACATCCGTCCCACATTGATGGGATGGAAACCGTCCACATCCTTACGGTAGTCGATGGTTTCAATCACTTTCTGCTCGGAGATATGCTTGGGCAAGGGAAGCTGTACGATGAAACCGTCCACATCCGCATCCTCGTTCAATTCGCGTACCTTGGCAAGCAGCTCCTCTTCGGTAACGTCTGCCTCGTAGCGGATAAGTGAGGACTTGAATCCGCAAACTTCGCATGCCTTTACTTTGGCGGCAACGTAGGTTTCGCTACCTCCATCGTGTCCTACAAGAATAGCGGCCAGATGCGGGCGTTTACCCCCACGAGCCACTATCTCGGCTACTTCTGCTGCAATCTCTTGCTTTACTTGCTCTGAAATTGCTTTTCCATCAATCAGTGTCATAGGCTGTTATCTTATCTTTTAAGTTTCGGCATCATCTTACCCATCTTGCTGCCAGTGACCATCTTCATCATCTTGCGGGTCTGGTCAAACTGTTTCAGCAGGCGGTTTACTTCCTGAATATTCGTACCGCTACCTTTGGCAATGCGCTGGCGGCGTGAACCGTTCAGAATGGCCGGATTGCTGCGTTCTTCCGGAGTCATGGAGTAGATGATGGCTTCAATGCTCTTGAAGGCATTGTCGTCAATGTCTATATCCTTGATGGCTTTGCCTACGCCCGGTATCATGGAGGCAAGTTCCTTCAAGTTACCCATTTTCTTGATTTGTGCAATCTGGCTCAGGAAGTCGTTGAAGTCGAACTGGTTCTTGGCAATCTTCTTTTGCAGGCGTTTGGCTTCTTCCTCGTCATATTGTTCCTGTGCACGTTCCACCAAAGATACGATGTCACCCATACCAAGGATACGGTCGGCCATACGTGAGGGATGGAACTGGTCGATGGCATCCAGCTTTTCACCGGTACCTACAAACTTGATGGGCTTGTTTACCACCGAACGGATAGAAAGGGCGGCACCACCGCGGGTATCACCGTCCAGCTTGGTCAATACTACACCATTGAAGTCGAGCCGTTCGTTGAATTCCTTAGCGGTGTTCACTGCATCCTGACCGGTCATTGAATCCACTACGAACAGAATCTCGTCCGGATTGATGGCCTTCTTGATGGCGGCAATCTCGTTCATCATCTCCTCATCCACTGCCAGACGACCGGCTGTATCGACAATTACAAGGTCGTAACCTTTGGCTTTGGCTTCTTGGATGGCATTTTGGGCAATGGCTACCGGATTTTTGCTGTCCGGTTCCGAGTACATCGGTACGTCAATCTGTTCAGCCAGTACACGCAACTGCTCGATAGCGGCAGGACGGTACACGTCACAAGCCACCAATAACGGCTTTTTGTTCTTCTTGCTCTTCAGCATGCGGGCCAGCTTTCCGGAGAAAGTTGTTTTACCGGAGCCTTGCAAACCGGACATTAGGATAATGGCAGGCTT
>OGHI01001055.1_pt1 | contig 12109 bp, 7 predicted proteins | sample 1571501 | NCBI WGS metagenome assembly OGHI01 (sample SAMEA2581962, study PRJEB24529) | metagenome | biome: Human gut stool | place: China | collected 2011
GAGCACCTCCTTGCCAAGGAGGGGGTCGCGAGTTCGAATCTCGTTTTCCGCTCCACTTGAATATTGGCCCGGCAGAAACCTGCCGGGTTTTTTGTTGCTTCTTGTCAACTTTAGATCCTTGTGATATGATATTATGAGCGATTTATGTCAGTATCTTTTGATATTGGCCTTGAACAAGCTGTTAATTTTGTACACATATAAAACCTAAGGGAGGATTTTTTAATGAACGTATCTGTTGAAAGAGTTGTGAATGACGCAACCCTCAAAATTACTTTACCCGCTGAGGAAGTGAATAAAGGCTTTAAAAAAGCTATAAGCAAAATCGCTAACAGCGTAAACATTCCCGGTTTCCGTAAAGGCAAAGCACCCCGCAACATTATTGAAATGCACTATGGCAAAGATGCCATTAAACAAGAAGCATTCGAAATCGTTGCTAATGATTGCTATACTAAAGCACTTGATCAGGAGAGCCTGATTCCTGTGTCCGACCCCAAAGTTGAAGAATCTGTTTTTGAAGAAAATAAAGATATGGAACTGACTATCAAAGTCACTTTGAAACCTGAAATAGAACTGGGTGAATACAAAGGCTTGTCTGTAGAGAAAAAAGAAGCTGTTGTTGAAGATGCAGATGTTGACGCTGCAGTAGAAGAACTGCGCAGCCGTCAGGCCAAAATGGTAATTGCTGAAGAAGGTACAATTATTGAAAAAGGTGATTTTGCAATTATTGATTTCGCCGGCACTGTAGACGGTGAAGCTTTCAGCGGCGGTGAAGGTAAAGGCTATCCTCTGGAAGTTGGTTCTAACTCCTTTATCCCTGGTTTTGAAGATCAGCTGGTTGGCCTAAAAAAAGGCGATGCTACTGATGTAGAAGTAACTTTCCCTGAAGATTATTTCGTTAAAGAACTGGCTGGTAAAGAAGCTGTGTTCAAAGTTAACGTTCAAGATGTAAAACGCAAAGAGCTGCCTGAGCTGAATGACGAATATGTTGCAGCTAACAGTGAATATAAAACTGTTGCTGAACTGAAAGCTTCGTACAAAGAACGTATGCAGCAAAATGCTGAAAACAATGCGAAGGTTGAATATGAAAAAGCATTGATTGATGCTGCTGTTGCCAATGCTAAATTTGAAGTTCCTGAGATTATGGTCGAAGACCGCATCAGCCAAATGGTTGACGAAATGCGTATGAGTCTGGAAAGCCGTAAAATGACTTTAGAAATGTATATGCAGTATACTGGTATGGATATGGCTAAGATCCGCGAAAATCAGCGTGCGACTGCCGCTGAAAACGTAAAAACTGATTTGGTTCTGGATGCTATTGCCAAAGCAGAAAACATTCAGGTATCTATGGAAGACGTTGATGCTGAATTATCTGCTATTGCTGCTCAACATGGTGCTACGCTGGACGAAGTAAAGAATATCATTAAATCCAATGGTAACATGGGACTTTTGCTTGCAAATATTCTGCGTCGCAAAGCTGCTCACGTTGTTATTGACAACGCAAAATAATGGCATTTTGCCGCCGGCGCTTTAAGCTCCGGCGGCAGATGTGACTTTATTAAAAAATATAACCTTAAAGAAAAGGGGTGTAAGACATGAACTATGTGCCTATCGTTGTAGAGCAATCCAGCAGGGGTGAGCGCTCTTATGACATTTATTCCCGCTTATTGAAAGACAGAATCGTTTTTGTGACCGGCCCTATTGACGACGCGATGGCAAATGTCGTTATCGCCCAGCTGCTCTTCCTGGAATCCGAAGATCCTAATAAAGATATACATCTTTATATCAATAGTCCTGGCGGTAGTGTAAGTGCTGGCTTGGCTATTTATGACACGATGCAGTATATCAAACCTGATGTTTCTACCATTTGCATGGGTATGGCAGCCAGTATGGCATCTGTACTTTTAGCTGCAGGAACTCCGGGAAAACGTTACGCGCTCCCTTATTCCCGCGTGATGATTCATCAACCGCTGGGAGGGGCTCAGGGTCAAGCTACAGAAATTGAGATTCATGCGCGCGAAATTCTGCGTATCCGTGAAGAGATGAATGGTATTTTAGCTAAACATACAGGTCAGTCGAAAGAAAAAATCGCACAGGATACTGAACGCGATTATTACCTGACCAGCGAAGAAGCTAAAGCTTATGGGCTTATTGATGAAGTTGTAACCCGTAAGGCAGCAGCTGAAGAAGCGAAATGATGCATACTAAGGAGATAACAATATGAACTTTGGCGAGGGGAACGACAGCAATATAACTTGTTCCTTCTGTGGAAAAAGAGAAGGCCAGGTCCGCAAGCTGATTGCCGGTCATAACGTCTATATCTGCGACGAATGTATCGAACTTTGCAATGAAATGCTGACAGAAGACCTGAAAGAAACAAATGCTGCTGTTGTCAGTGTAAACGAACTGCCGAAGCCGAAAGAAATTAAAAATATTCTTGACGAGTATGTTATTGGTCAGGAAGAAGCAAAAAAAACTTTGGCTGTAGCGGTTTATAACCACTATAAACGTATTAACTATGAATTAAATAATCCTGCGAAGGATAAAGGAGTAGAACTGCAAAAATCAAATATTCTAATGCTGGGGCCTACCGGCAGCGGTAAAACTTTGCTGGCACAGACGTTGGCAAAGATTTTGCAGGTGCCTTTTGCAATCGCTGATGCTACTGCTTTGACAGAAGCTGGTTATGTAGGTGAGGATGTTGAAAATATCCTGCTGAAATTGATCCAGAACGCTGATTTTGATATTGAGCGTGCTCAAAGAGGCATTATTTATATTGATGAGATCGATAAGATTTCTCGTAAATCAGAAAATCCTTCTATTACACGTGATGTATCAGGTGAAGGTGTGCAGCAGGCACTTCTGAAAATTTTGGAAGGTACAGTCGCCAGCGTTCCGCCGCAAGGAGGACGCAAACATCCGCATCAGGAGTTTATTCAGATCGATACTACTAATATTTTATTTATCTGTGGCGGTGCTTTTGCCGGACTTGAAAATATTATCGGTGCACGTATCGGCAAAAAGAATCTTGGTTTTGGTGCTGATATCAAAACAAAAGAAGAAGCAAAAGCTGATACGATCTTTAAAAAAGTTTTGCCTGAAGATTTAATGAAATTCGGTTTGATTCCTGAATTTGCAGGTCGTCTGCCTGTTGTTGTGACACTGGATTCTTTGGATAAAGACGCTTTGATCAAAATCCTGCAAGAGCCTAAAAATGCTTTGATTAAACAATATCAGCATTTCCTGGCTATGGATAATGTAGAACTGGAATTCGAAGACGGTGCTTTAGTGGCTATTGCAGAAGAAGCTCTTAAACGTAATGCCGGCGCCCGCGGTCTGCGTTCTATCATCGAAGAGGTAATGCGTAATGTGATGTATGAAGTGCCTTCACGTATCGACGTTGTAAAATGTGTAGTTACAGAAGCGGCAATCAGAGAACACATGGAACCGAAAATGGTGGTTGCTAGTTAAGCAATTAAAAAAAGAAGGGGAAGGGGCATAGCCTTTTCCCCTTTTTATGTTAAAATAAAGTTGAGTAATGAAAATGCTTTAAAAATATCGTTTGCTGCAGTTAATACTGTTGGCAAAGGAGGGTAATATATGGAAACAAAACCACGTTTAATGCCGTTGCTTCCTTTAAGAGGAATGCTGGTATTTCCAGGTATGATTATAAATCTTGATGTAGGCAGGGAGCGTTCTATTCATGCAGTAGAAGCTGCGATGACTTCCGATAAGCAGATACTTCTGGTATCACAGAAGGAAGCCGTAACGATGGAACCCGGGCAGAAGGATTTATTTAAATATGGTGTCATAGCAGAAATCAAACAATTATTGAAATTGCCAAGTGGAGCTTTGCGGATACTTGTAGAAGGATTAGCCCGAGCCAAAGTAGAAACTATTATCGAAGCTCCGGCTGTCGATACATATTTCCAGGCTAATGCACTGCCGATGGATTCTGTTGTCAGTGAAGATAATGAAGTGGAAGCGCTGCGCAGGATGCTGATTGAAACGTTTGAGCAATGGATTATTGCCAGCAAAAAAGTTAACAGTGAAGTGCTGCTGACCTTTAAGGACCAAACTGACCCAGGACGGGTTGCGGATATGATTGCCGGTTATCTGTCGATAAATATCGAAGAAAAAGAGCAGCTGTTAGAAGCGGTTGATGTTAAAGAACGTATGAATAAACTCTATACGTATTTATGCAAAGAACTGGAAATTGCCGGTCTGGAAAAAAATATTTCACAGCAGGTGCGTAAACAGATAGAACAGAACCAAAAAGAATATTATCTGCGTGAACAGATGAAAGCCATTAATAAAGAACTTGGCGAAGGTGATGAACGTCAGGCCGAAATAGACGAATATAAGAAGCAGATGTCAGAGCTTGATCTGCCGGCTGAAGTTGTTGAAAAAATCAATAAAGAACTTGACCGTCTTTATAAAATGCCGCCGATGATGGCTGAAAGCGCCGTAATCCGCAATTATATCGATGTGCTTTTAAGTTTGCCCTGGGGTAAGTTTACAGAAGATAATTTTGACCTTGAAGTGGCTGCTAAAGTACTGGATAAAGACCATTACGGTTTGGAAAAAGTAAAAGAACGTATTTTAGAGTATTTGGCAGTACGTGCTTTGACCAAACAAAGTAAGGGACCGATTTTATGTTTAGTCGGACCTCCTGGTGTGGGTAAAACTTCTCTGGCACATTCGGTTGCCAGAGCGATCGAGCGTAAATTTACCCGTGTTTCTTTAGGTGGCGTTCGTGATGAAGCAGAAATCCGCGGTCATCGTCGTACATATATCGGCGCAATGCCAGGCAGGATTATTCATGGTATGCAAACCAGCGGTTGCATGAATCCTGTTTTTCTTCTGGATGAGATTGATAAAATGGCTTCTGATTTTCGGGGGGATCCGGCTTCGGCTTTGCTGGAGGTATTAGACCCGGAACAAAACAACACTTTCAGTGACCATTATATTGAATTCCCTTTTGATTTGTCACATGTTTTCTGGATTGTAACGGCTAATACGGTAGAAACTATCCCTCCTGCTCTATTAGACAGGATGGAAGTGATTCAACTTACCAGTTACACTGAGGACGAGAAAGTGAAAATCGGCGAATTGCATTTATTGCCGAAGGAACGTCAGGCACATGGCTTGACTGCAAAAACTTTGAATATTACAGAAACAGCTCTGCGTCATGTTATACGCGAATATACACGTGAGGCCGGTGTACGTAATTTAGAACGGAAAATAGCGGCGATCTGCCGTAAAACAGCACATCGTATTGTGACGAAACAGGTAAAAAGTGCTAAAGTTACCGAAAAAAATCTGACTAAATATTTAGGACCGGTTATTTTTCTGGAAAGCGATCTGACTGCCAAGGCAGAAATAGGTATCTGCACAGGTTTGGCCTGGACCAGTGTTGGAGGTGAATTACTGAAGGTAGAAGTACTGGCTACTAACGGTAAAGGAGGTCTGGTATTGACTGGGCAGTTGGGTGATGTTATGAAAGAATCTGCTCAGGCCGGTTATACTTATATTCGTTCTCGGGCTAAAGAGCTGCATTTGGATGAAAAGTTTTATGAAACTACTGATATCCACATTCATTTGCCGGAAGGCGCAATCCCAAAAGATGGTCCTTCCGCCGGCATTACTATGGTGACGGCTATGGTTTCAGCACTGACTAAACGTTGCATAAAAGCGGGTATTGCCATGACTGGAGAGATCACTCTTTCTGGCAAAGTGCTTCCGGTAGGAGGAATTAAAGAAAAAATGCTGGCGGCGCATCGTTATGGTGTAAAAACCATTCTGCTTCCAGAACAGAATATGCAGGATCTGGAAGAACTTCCTGTCAATGTGCGTGCGGCAATAAAATTCATTCCTGTTAATCATATGGATCAAGTGTTGAAATTAGCTTTGGAGGAGTAAGATGAATAAAGGAACCTGGGATATTATTCATGCCCAATATATCACATCTGCTGTCAGAGCAGACCAATATCCGACACCACCGTTAATAGAGGCTGCTTTTATAGGGCGTTCTAATGTTGGCAAATCATCACTGATCAATTCGCTCTGCAGACGTAACGGCTTGGCAAGAGTGAGCTCGACTCCAGGCAAAACACAGACTATAAATTTTTATGGTTTGCAGGCTAAACGCACTACTGAAGGGCAGGAAGAACGTGCTGATTTTTATTTAGTAGATTTACCAGGTTATGGTTTTGCCAAAACAGCTAAAACGAACAAAGATAAATGGTCAGGATTTATCAGTAAATATCTTTCCGGATCTGATAATCTAGGACTGGTCTGTCAGCTTATTGATATCAGGCATAAGCCTTTGGACAGCGATATTGAAAGCTATCACTGGTTACTGGACTGTGGACTGCAGGTTCAGGTTATTTTGACCAAAGCAGATAAATTGTCGAAAAATGCAGCGATGGCTCAAAAAGCATTATTCAAACGGGAGCTGGGACTGGATGACAGCCGTATTATGACCTATTCTGTAACTCAGAATACAATGCGCAGTGAATTGATAGGGCGGATCATGACGGCACTGGAAGGGCATTATTAAGCGAGGGAAATATGTTGAATCGTTTGCTGCTGTTTGTTATGGCAGCCTGTTTAGGAACGTTATTTTTAAAAATGGAATTGCCTATACCATATCTTTTAGGCGGCATTTTTGCTGCAGTAGCCTGTAAGATAGCTGGTTCGCCTGTTACCTGGCCTAAGAATTGGCGTGAATTGGGTTTGCTTGTAGCTGGGTATGGTATTGGCCGTAATTTTACAGCTGATACATGGGAGAAAATGACGAATCAGACCTTTGGGGTACTGGAAGCCACGCTGATAGCTGTAGCTGTTGCTGTTTTAATTGCCTGGTGGACAGCGAGACATACTTCGGCTAATCTGATCAGTTGTGTGATGGGCATTATGCCTGGCGGGCTGACGCAAATGATGCTGATGTCGGAGGATGATCCAAGGGCTGACGCAAATGTTGTTGTCGTTATGCAGACTCTGAGGCTGGTAGGCGTTATTGTAGCAGTACCATTTCTGGTAATCCATGGTTTAGGTGCTCAGGTTATGCAAAATAATGCTATTGTTCAGACAACAGACGGTACGCATTGGCTTATTCTTGTCCCATTGTCGTTTTTAGGCGCTTTTGTTGCGACTAAGTTAAAGGTGCCAACACCGCGTTTGCTGGGGCCGATTCTGGCAACAGCGGCAGGGTCGTATTTTTGGGGAAGTTTACAGCCTGTGCCTGGTTTGCTTATGATGCTGGCACAGGTAAGTATTGGATTATACATGGGCGTAATGCTGGATCCCAAAAAACTTTCGGCTACTAAGGAATTGATGCCTTATATTTTTAGTGGTATCGTTTTGATGATTGGTGTCAGTGTTGTTGTTGCCTGGTCCCTGTCAGAACGGTATGGGTTTTCTTTAGTAACCGCTTTTTTAGCAATGGCTCCCGGCGGAATTGCGGAAATGTGTCTGGCTGGAATGAGTATGGGAGAAGATGTTTCAATCATTCTTACTTACCAATTAGTACGGTTATTGTTTTTGAATATCTGCGTTCCTTTGGGAATCACTATGTATTTTAAAAATAAAAGTCTTGATTAGCAGTATCGTAGCTTACTGAATAAAATAGTAAGCTACGATACTGTTTTATTTGCGAAAAATAATATATGAAAAAATATATTAAAAGACTTGACAAAAGAAATAGTAATAAATATAATTAAGCTAACAAATGAATATTGTAAGCTAAAGGTGCTCTACAGAGCTTAATAGAGAAGTCGGTGCAATTCCGACGCGGTCCCGCCGCTGTAACGAGGAGTAAACTTCAAATGCCACTGGTAGTAATACTGGGAAGGTGAAGTGAGCTATGAATCGGAGTCAGAAGAACTGCCTTAGCTACATCGCTGATTGACCTGCGAGAGACGGGGAGGAGATGCTGCAGAGTTCGTATTTTAGGTAAATACGAAGTGCGAATCTTTTGCTATGAATTTCTGACCGTTTTTCTTAATATTATTTTAAGAAAACGGTTTTCTGTTTTTCTGTGCTTTTGTAAGCGCGTTGAGGTCGAAGTGTGATGGCTAGACCTCGAAAATAAGGTCAGCCATCAGTGTATATATTTATTTGTGACAGGTCTGGACAACCTGCCGGGTTTATTGCCATTCTCAAATTCTCTTTGTGCAAGAACCTTCTTCTCAATTGCCTGCGTAGGGGTGCGCGGCAAGAGCAACCATCACATTTTTTGTGATGGTTGCTTTTTTTGATAAGGGGCTTATAGAGGCAGTTTCGGTAGGAGATTCTCGAACCATTCTGCGATACATAAGTAAGCAAAGTACAGGAGGTGAACATTTACTACCCCGGCACAGAAAATAATTAATGAAAGGATGCCGTATATGGAACAAGATAAAAACCTTACAGCAGAGATTCAGCAGGAAGAAACTTTAGTGGGAACTATCCCTCCGGTTACTTTCGATGAATTTACGCCGCCGTCCTATGAGGAGTGGAAGCAAGAAGTAGTGACTGCTCTTAAAGGCGGTTCTTTTGAAAAGAGTATGTTCACTAAAACTTATGAGGGTATCACCCTGAATCCTATTTATAGATTAGAGGATCAGGAGAAGATTACTCACAATAAAACCTATCCCGGCATGGAAAGCAACCTGCGCGGTGCTAATGCAGGAGGTTATATCCATAAAGTATGGACTATTGCTCAGGAGTGTGATGGAAAAACTCCTGCCGAAGCCAATGAAATGGTTAAATACGAGCTGTTGAAAGGAACTACCGCTGCCAGTGTCGTTTTAGATACTGCGACACGCAAAGGCTATGATCCTGATAAGGCAGAAGTAAAAGATGTTGCTGATATAGGCGTATCTTTGGCTACTGTAGCTGACGTGGAAAAACTGCTGGATGGTGTTGATCTGGAAAAATTCGAAATCGATATTTATGCCGGCGCTTCCAACATCGCTCTTTTGGCTGCTGTAATCACTGTCTGCGAGAAAAAAGGTCTGGCCCTCGAAAAATTACATGGCGCTATTACTGTCGATCCGATTGGCGAACTTGCTTTGGACGGCGAATTAGTTCGTCCGCTGGACGAATATTATGACGAAATGGCACATAGCATTGCCTGGGCTGAAAAAAATGCTCCGCAGCTTAAAACAGTAGTTGTCAATACCGATGTTTATCATAATGGCGGTGCTAACGACATTCAGGAAGTAGCGTATGCTATGAATGCAGCTGTAACTTATATGCGCGCTATGGAACGCCGTGGTATTGATGTCAATACCTTCTGTCGCCACCTGCGTTTTCATTTCAGTATCGGAGCTAATTTCTTTATGGAAATTGCTAAACTGCGCAGTCTGAAAATGGTTTGGGCGCAAATCGTTAAAAATTGCGGTGGGGATGAAGAAGCACAAAAGATCAATCTTTATGTCAGCACTTCTACCTTCTGCCAGACGAAATACGATCCTTATGTAAATCTGCTGCGTGCGGCAACACAATCCTTCTCTGCGGTTGTTGGCGGTATGGACGGCATGTATGTCAAACCTTTCGATCATTGCATTCGTCCCAGTGATGTATTTTCCCGCCGTATTGCCCGTAATATCCAGATCATGGAACAGCATGAATTCAACTTTATTCAGCCGATCGATCCTTCTGGCGGCAGCTGGTATATTGAACCGCTGACAGAAGAATTTACGGAAAAAACCTGGGCTAAGTTCCAGGAAATCGAAAGCCACGGCGGCTTACTGGCAGCGCTTGAAAGCGGCAAAGTACAGGTAGCGGTTAAAGCTATTTTAGAAGAACGTTTTAAAAATCTTGCTACCAGAAAAGATCGTGCAGTCGGCAATAACATGTACCCGAACATGACTGAAGAACTTTTGGAAGTGCCTGAAGTTGATTTCGCAGGAATCCTTAAAGCACGCAAAACTGATTTGGAAGTCAACGTAAAAGTACGCGACAATGCTTATGTAGAAGCTGTACTCAGCGACCTTGGCAAACGTGATGCCAGTGAGTTGGGTTCTTTGATCGCTGATGCTGAAAAAGCATTATTGGCTGGAGCAACTATGGGTGAAATTTCAGCAGCTCTTACCGGCAGCGCTAATGGCGAAAAGGTTGAAGCTATTGCTCCGCATCGCTGGACTGAACGCTATGAAGAACTGCGTATGCGTACGAAAAATTTTGTTGATAAAACCGGTGCAAACGTTAAAATTTTCCTGGCCAATATGGGACCGATCCCGCAGCATAAAGCACGTGCCGATTTTGTTACCTCTTTCATGCAGGTGGCTGCCTTTGAGGTTGTGACAAATAATGGCTTCCTCACTGTCGAAGAAGCTGTTAAAGCAGCGCTTGAGTCCGGTGCCGATGCAGCCATCGTCTGCTCGACTGACGCTACTTATCCGGAACTGGCACCAGCAGTTACGAAAGGCATCAAAGCTGTAAATCCGGAAATGAAGGTATTCCTGGCAGGTGCTCCCAGTGCAGAACTGAAAGAAATCTGTGATGCTGCAGGTATGGATGATTACATCAGCGTCAAATCCAACTGCTATGAAACCTTGCTCCGTATGCAAAAAGAAAGGGGGATGTTCTGATAATGTCCAGAATTCCTGATTTTAGTCAAATTCCCTTTCAGCAGGCACCCGCACAAGGCGACGCCGAGTTTGCTGCCTGGAAGGAAAAATTAAAAACTGAAACCGGTAAATCCTTTGAAGAAAATTTTTACCGTACAATGGAACAAATCAACGTAGCTCCTTTATATGATGTGAATGCCTATAAAGACTGCGAACATCTGCATTATATGGCAGGTATCCCGCCATTTTTGCGTGGACCTTATTCAACGATGTATGTAACCAAACCCTGGACAGTACGTCAATATGCAGGCTTCTCTACTGCAGAAGAATCAAATGCTTTCTATCGCCGTAACCTGGCGGCAGGGCAAAAAGGTCTGTCTATCGCATTTGACCTTGCAACTCACCGCGGTTATGACTCCGATCATCCGCGCGTTGTCGGTGACGTAGGTAAAGCCGGTGTTGCCGTTGACTCCATTTTGGATATGGAGATTCTTTTCTCCGGCATTCCTCTGGATCAAATGTCTGTATCAATGACAATGAACGGCGCAGTGCTGCCTGTATTGGCCTTCTATATCCTGGCTGGTGAAGAACAGGGCGTAGACAAATCAGTTATGGCAGGTACGATCCAAAACGACATTCTGAAAGAATTCATGGTTCGTAATACCTATATCTATCCGCCTACAGCTTCCATGCGCATCATCGGTGATATTTTCGAATATACCTCCGCTTATATGCCCAAATTCAACAGTATCTCGATTTCCGGTTATCATATGCAGGAAGCAGGCGCTACTGCTGATATCGAACTTGGCTATACATTAGCCGACGGTCTCGAATATCTGCGTACAGGTACTGAGCATGGTCTTACTATTGACCAGTTTGCACCGCGTTTGTCCTTCTTTTGGGCAATGGGTAAAAACTACTTTATGGAAATTGCTAAAATGCGTGCAGGACGTATGCTGTGGGCGAAAATCGTTAATTCCTTCGGCCCGAAAAAAACCAAATCTATGGCTTTGCGTACACATTCGCAAACTTCCGGCTGGAGCCTGACAGAGCAAGATCCGTTCAACAATATTACGCGTACCTGTATCGAGGCTATGGCAGCAGCTTTGGGGCATACCCAGTCGCTGCATACTAACGCTTTGGACGAAGCTATCGCGTTGCCGACAGATTTCTCGGCTCGTATTGCTCGTAATACTCAATTGTACATTCAGGACGAAACCAAAGTCTGCAAAGTTATTGATCCGTGGGGCGGTTCCTATTATGTAGAGGCACTGACCAATCAGCTGATCCAAAAAGCCTGGGCACATATCCAGGAAATCGAACAGCTCGGCGGTATGTCCAAAGCTATTGATACCGGTCTTCCTAAAATGCGTATCGAAGAAGCGGCAGCACGTCGTCAGGCTCATATCGATTCCGGCGCCGAAAAAATTGTCGGCGTAAACGATTACCGTCTGGAAAAAGAAGATCCGCTTGATATTCTGGAAGTCGACAACACTGCAGTTCGTTTGGCGCAGATCGAACGTTTGAAAAAATTGCGTGCTAACCGTGACAAC
>OGHI01001078.1_pt1 | contig 11912 bp, 17 predicted proteins | sample 1571501 | NCBI WGS metagenome assembly OGHI01 (sample SAMEA2581962, study PRJEB24529) | metagenome | biome: Human gut stool | place: China | collected 2011
AGAGCAACGCCCTTCTAAGGCGTGGGTCTTGCGTTCGAATCGCAACGGAATCACAAGGAAAAATGCTAATAGGTTTATTGACAACTTATTAGCATTTCCTTTATATACTAGTTGCACAACATTTGCACAACTAGCAAATTAAGGAAAAAAAGCCGGGAAATAATTCCGATTATATTTAGGTTTTGTTTCCTCGCTGATTTTCGGAGTAGGGTTATGTTCTGATCACCTTGACTCTATATTTTACCAATTGTCATTTTCATTTCCTATAAGTCCATTTTTGACCGCTTCTTCTATTTTATCTATTATTACGTTAGAATATGCATGGGTCATAACAAGTGCTTTTGATGAAGTCTTTTTAGCTTTATGTCGATCCTTCTCTGTAAAAGGAAAACAACTATCTAACGTCCATTTCTCATTTACTATTGTTGGCATTGTTCCGCCAATTGCTCCCATAATTCCACCCCCTGCTGCTATTACAATATCATAATATTGAACAGTGTATGTAACTCTAATTTTTTTGTCTTTTATATCAACTTTGATTATTGGATGGATATTAACATTGTATGAGTTCATACCGCCAGTATGCCCAGCAATATCAGTGACATATCCTTCTGCAATGATTACTCCCATATCTTTATCATTGAGTTTAATTACGGAGTTTACATCATTAAATGTGGCAGTAAACCAATAGTTTAAGGTTACATATAATTGTTCTTTGGTAGATTCTCCACAATTAATCACTTGGATATAGGTCAATGAATTATTTTTGTCGAGAGCTAGTTGTGCTCCTAATGCTTCTGCAGCTTCTGTCCACTTTTCACCATACTTTTCTTTTGCATATTTTTCAAGCTCTTCTGTTCTCATAACCTGTGCATTGGTAACGATACAAATCAAGAAAAGCATAGTAACTGTAAATAAAATCTTCTTCATAATCTTAGATATTTAGTTTGTTACCTTAACCATTTTGCAACTCCACCATGATGCGAACATGTACCTCTACGGCTTTTGCTAAAACTGTATGTTCCATCTCTACATAAAGCTGTTGCTCCAGGAGGCGCGGAATTATAATAAGTTGGAGATTGTACTCTTTCTCCCTTTGAATTTGTATAATATTTAATAGATGTACTGTTATTGTATATAGTAGTACATTCTATTTTTTCTTTTGAAAGGTATTTTGTCGAAACATATCCTATGTATCCATTATAGTTTACCGGAATCCATTTACATTCACAGTCTTCATCTATGGTAACTTGAGTGCCTTTAGGTATCTGAGTAATAATAGCAGAGGTCGTATTAGGAGCCTCTCTCAAATTAAGATTTGCTATAACATATCTTATGGCATCTTGCTGAATGGAAAGTTGAGCATTTAACAAGCAAGAAAATAAGAAAGAAAAAAATAGCATTATTCCTCTTTTCATAATCTTAGATATATTTAGTTTATTATTCTACTAATTTGAATGTTTTGATGTTGATTTTGTAACTTTTGTTTTGTACATTTCCTGATTTTCCTATAATTACTAACTGAAACTCCAAAATATCATTTTTTATACCACCGAATTCACAAGTGAAGATTTCTTTTTCTTCGGTTCTTGGAAATAAGTTCAATCTTTTAGAATGAATATTAAGCGTTTGCAATGTTCCACTTTTTATGAAAATATAATCATCATCGAAATCTATATATAAAAAATCATTTAAATTTATAGGTATATACGGACATGCTAAAATTCTATTATCTATATATCCGCTAAATATAGTATCCCCATTTTGGTCAAGGCATAATATATTGTTACCACTTTCCGTGTAATACCGAATAAGGAATGTATCATCATACCAGTTTAATAATCCTTTATAAATATCATAATCACGAACTAAGTAATATTTTGTTTGTATTGAGTTAAATACGTAAACGGTATAAAGGCTATAGCTTGATTGAATGCTACATACAAATCCTTTAGGGGTATCAAAGAAATCATTGACATTAAGTAAATCCATGTGCGCAGTTTCATTTTTCCCATATCCTAAGTCATAAACGAAGTCAATGGGGAAATCTCCCTGGCTAACATACTCCTTTATACTTTGTTTGTTGGTTGTATTAAATTTACCAATCCAAAGTTTTTGATTTTTTCTACCAACAAGATAAGTAGTTTCTTCTTGATTTGGTTTAGTGTAGTCTGTTAAATTTGTTAATCCAGTAGTGTCATTTACTAAATACCCATCAAAATAGAGATAGCAAAACATTTCATAACTCATTGGCGGATTCTTTTGCCTTTCCTCTTCATAGTCTTCATCCTTGCTGCATCCCAACATTGTTATTATTGCCATGAGAAATAAAGCCTTCTTCATAATTTTAAAGATTTAGTTTGTTCTTTAATTTTCATTTATTACTTCTAATATTTTAATAGACTCTCTGTATTGTTCTGCTTGTGGAGTTCGTTCAAATTCAACCGTTTTATCATAGTTGTTTTTTACGACCTCTTCTATTTCGTCTAATGAAACTTTAAAGAACTCTCTTCGGCTATTAATCATATTGACTTTTTTGTTTTCAAACGCTCGATGTAACGCAGATTCCAGCTTCGGAGCATCATCGGAGAAAATCATGGCGTGTACATCGAATTTGAAAGGAACAGAAGCATCTCCTAATTCATCCACTCTTTCCATTGGGTCAAGTCTTCTTGTCATTCCAATTTTATATACACCTTCTCCAAATGAACCTATATTGGATATGATATATACGTATCCAGCTTTTTTGTTCGCTTCCCGATAATCAATATCTTTAATTGCCACATCAAGTTTTGTAAGATGGGATTCTATTTCTTGTTTCTTTTCCAAAAGAACTTCTTTTTCAATCTCATCACAAGATTCAAGTTGTTTGTTGAGTTTTAATAAAGCGTTAGTATAATGTTTTTGCTCTTTTTCAATATCTTTACGCGCTTCTTCTATCTCTTTTAGAAGTCTTGCTTCCTCGCGCATTTGTTCTCTGATTCGCTTTTGCTCCTCTTTTTCTGCCTGCTTTTTCTGCGCATATTCGTAAGCCAATTGCAGTTCGTCAATTTTCAATTTCACATAATCGGGCGATAAACGAACAGCATTTTTGGAATTCATTCTGTTTAGGGCATCACTTGACTTGTAAATTTTATCAATATATGCGATTATATTATTGAATTTTACTTTACTAATAAGCATGTCACATTCATCGTTGAAACAACGAAGTATTTGCTTTATGTTTTGATTAGTCATTACTCGTCCTTGCGCTTCACTGCCATTTAAAGTCCAATTGGTAGAACATGTGGCAGCAGTTTTATACAAAATCATGTTCTTTTGTTCTGTTCTAATTGCATTCAACCTATCTTTGTACATTTCAGAGTTAGCAAAATCATAAATCGGAGAATACATACCAAATTCTTGGAGAAGTATCGTCTCGTCAAGTTCTACAATTTTCCCTTTTTTATTTTGTATCTCTTCAGATAGTTTTTCAATTTCTGATTTCAGCTGATTTATTTCAGATAGATGGCTTTCTTTTGCTTTTTCAACTTGCTCTTCTTCTACTCTTATTTGTGATAATATTTTGTCTTTCCTTTTGGTTAAATCTGCTATCTCTTTGAATTGGGAAAGAGATTCGCATTCTTTTTTAAGTTCCTCAATCTTTAGGTTGAGTTCTTGTTCTTTATTTGCTGAAATTTCCAAGTCTTTTTTTAAACAAGTTATCTCAGCAAATTCTTTTTGCTTTAGGAAGTCAAAAAATGCCATAGTATTTAGATTTTAGATTGCTTATATCAATTTCAAGTGTATTGGTTGAATTTCATCGTATTAGTTTTAATAGTTTGTATATTAAACTTTTAAACTACCTCCTTCTTGGTCTTTGCAATTCTATCACATTGAAGATTTGTCTAACTTCTGCCAAATCAATAACTCTGTCAGGATACATATCGTTCAAAGAATGTATTGTAATAGTATGATTTTCTACATTATGGTCTATTATTCGTTTTACCAAAATTCCCTCTTCATGTACAATAACGAAATCCCATTTCCGGATATGCAATTTAGATTCTCCCCATAGATATGGAGCTATTTCTCTACAAAGAAGTCTGTCTCCTTCAAGGTAACTCTCCTCAGTTCCATCATTCATGCTATCTCCTCTAACTTCAAATGCGACATAGTTTCCTTTGGCTTCGTGGTCTATTATAAAAGGTATAGTAGGCAATGTAGATATGTATGCGGCATCTTGAAATCCACATAAATAGCCTGCTTGTGCGTATTGATTCACTAATGGTACGTTTATAATATAGTTTTGATTTAATGGTATTGCTTCATTGTTAATGGGAGAGTTTAGTTGAGTGTTCAACATATTACCAATTCCTCGTACTAACCAGTCTCTGTTTAATTCGGGGAAGGCTTTAGAAATTAATTCTATTTTAGGTTCTCGAATGGAGTAGCCTATTTTAGAAACAAATCCATTACCTAAGCCACAAGCATCTTCAAACTGCTTATTATTAATTTTTTTATAATTAATAAAGGATAAAACTCTGGCTTTAAGCTCGCTCATTTCGAATTAATAAAAGTTAAAATAGAAATAAATTCTATCAATATTAGAAATTGATTAGAAATAATTTCTATCTTTGCATCATCAATCAATCACGCAACAAAGATAAACTAAATGATTGATGATGCAAATAGTATAAACATATTAAATCACACGATTATGAGCACGAAGAGTTTTTTACATGAAGTTATGAACCTTGCATGGCAGTTTGTTCGCAAGAACGGTTTTACGATGAGCGATGCTTTGAAAGTAGCTTGGGCTAACATGAAGCTGAAAGCCGCCATGCAGCAAAGAATAGTGAAATTCTACTTTCAAAAGGTAGATGGTAGCTTCAGAGAGGCTTATGGCACATTGAAAGAAAATCTGATACCAGCTATCAGCGGTGACAGCAGAAAGAAAAACGACACTGTTCAAGTGTACTTTGATACAGAACGCCAAGAGTTCAGATGCTACAAGAAAGCTAACCTTTTAAAAATCGCCTGATATGAGACAGTTTAGAGTATGTGACAGTGTAGAAGCCTACGGGCTTGAAAAGGCTTTGGATAAGGCTTGCATAGACCTTGATAGAGTTGATAAGATGTCTGACACAGAGGCTTGTGCTTACTGTAATACTGATACGAAAGAAGAAGCCTTAGAAGTTATCCAAGAGGAGATTGATTACATAGAGTTTCAACTTAACAGAATGGCTGTATGATAGCAACGATTTTAATTCATGTAGCCATACTGATAGGCATACCCTATTTGGCTTATAGAATAGGCAGAAAGCCAGGTGAGAAGTTCTTCTACGAAGATTAACTGCACGATTATATCACGCACGACAGCCCGTGCAGACGTAGAGAATATTCTACACGGGCACTTTTGATTAGCTCTTTGACAAGTATGTGAAAGCCTTTATAGTGTAATTCATAAGCTATTTAGGTCAACCAAAGATAACGAAATATAGAAGCTGCCATAGCAGGGATGCGGTGACTGGCAGTAGGCTATATTGATTTGAAATGAACTTTACTTTCAGCACTGAAAATCATCTTCACGGTGTCAAGTATGCGGGGCAGGTGTCCGTATCGCTGAAAGGTCTAAAATACATCCCGTGGCTCTCAATAGATGTTTGAGAGTGGTAAGGCTACCATCGGAACGCTCACGGGAGCTAACTAAATTGTAACAGCAATGGATACACTTTTCAATTATATTAATCTATTCTTCGTTTTCTTTCTCGGGTTCGGATGCGGCATTATTTTTGTCTATTTGATGACGAAAATAATAGACAAAACAATTCACGCATGCTCTGACAATCAAGAAGCCAAATGCAATAAATCCGTAGAAGAAGATGTATGTAAGAAAGAAAATCCTTATCACATATCTATATCCAAGATTGTAATTATCAGGAAAGAAGATAAGAAGGGAGGAGGCGATGACGGTACCCGAAAGTAGGAATAAATATTGGGGTTTATATCGAATTCTTGCCGCTATATACGCAACGGCAACAAAAAGGTACGATATATACACGCAAAAGATAGATGCAGTGGCCGAGAAAACAACCTGCTCATAAAACTCCAAGTTGGCAAACTCAGGTATGTACAGATACAAGACAGTAAACAAGACGGGTAACGATACCGCAAAAGCGGTAAACAAAGACTTATGCTCCATATTGTAGCATTTGATTAATTCTGATAAATCCATATTTCTTAATTTTTAGTTTGGCGACACAAAATTAAGAAAATCCCCTGATAATAACGTGATGTTACCAATCGAATTGGTTCAGGGGAACAAAGCCACAGAAAAGGTCAGTGCTATACCGTACTAAAAGCCGTGAGGGATGCTAAGTACAAGTTACCCCTTTACCCTTGTACGGGTGGTTAAAATAGTTTTGTCGTGTTTTATTTTGTGTTTGTACTGGGGTGTACCGTCTGTGAAGATAGTACACCTTTTCATTTCGGGCGTTCGGTGTAATGGCTAACACACCTCATTCGAGGAGACTGGCGGTTCGAGTCCGTCAACGTCCCCCAATCATTTTAATATAGCATTTATGGAAAAAGTAGAAAGTAAAGAGAAAATGAGAAACATGAAGAAAGGAGCTACGATAAAGTTACCTATATCTTCGCTTGAGACAATCCGTAATAATGTGTCGCTTTTGAATGCCAAGCACCTTCTTGAGGGTAAAAAGTGGACTTCAAAGTCTTATCCGCAAAAAGGAATTGTTGTTGTGACGAGGAAGTCATAGTTTTTAACTCACACGATTATGGAACGGGTATTTACAGAACTCACCCCTGAATGCGAGATTACAGCACGGATGTATGCACAAGGGTATGAGAAGAAAGAAATTGCAAATCTTAAATGCCGAGCGGTTAGTACAGTAAATAACCAACTGCAAAAGGCTTTTGAGATATTACATGTACGGAATGGGAGAGAACTTGCAACAATGCTTTATGAACGGATAACCGGTGTGAAATTTACGATGGATTTTTCACCGGTAGTTCGTGTATCTGTAGCTTGTTGCTTAGTATGTGTATTTTCTCTGTCGCTTTATCACGAACAAGGTGATATGAGAAGGTTACGAAGAATAAGAGTAGAACGTGTGGAAAGAATAAGGATAGGAGAATGGATATAGAAGATATTTTGAATAGTGGTGCCAATATTACTTTGACTATAAAATCCACTGACCTAAAAGAGTTTGCAGAACATCTTGTAAAAAAGACTGTGAAAAATATCAAGGATTCTTTTATCAAACCAGAGGATGATTATCTGACTATTAAAGAAGCAAGCCAGATTTTGCATACAGATAAGTCAACCCTATGGAGATGGCATAAAATAGGGTATTTATGCAGATTGGAAGTAGGCGGTAAGAGATTGTACCGAAAAAGTGATGTAGATGCTATTCTACAAAAAGAGAATAATTAACCCTTTAACTTTTATGATTATGAGTAGTGATAAAGACTTAGCATTACGAGATTCTACATTTGAAATTCAAACAGCAGATTTAAGTAAAAGCGATCTTCCTTCCTTGGAAGATGCCCAGGAATTACCAATTGATTTGTGTGGTAACTATTGGACTCCCGAACATGCCGGCGAGTTCAAGAAGATGTTCTTTGTTGAAATCAAACCACAAAAGGTTTTGAGTGCAACTAATCCGGACGAATTGATTGATTTGGATTGTGCTACCTTTCTTGAAAGGACTGCAAATGGTACTGTTCAAACGGTAACAAACGGCTCCCGTAGATTGGTCGGTATTCTGGAACAGTATTTAGAGAACGGTTCTCTCAAGAGTGGAATGCCTCTTAAAATCACCTATATGGGTAAGAAAAAGAATAAGACCAATAATTTTCAGTCTGACAACTGGTCTGTAAGACCTCTTCGTCTTAATCTGCCTGTTGCCGGATGATGGAGGATTTTAATATTGATGATTTTTCAGAGGGGGAAGAACTTAACCCCTCTGCCTATAATCCGGAAGATTATCCTACCAAAGAAACAGTACTGGGTTTTCTCGCCTTGAACTGTAATAAGCCGCCTGTCAATATTGACCTGATAGAATTGAGTGTTAATGGAAGCGTAAAACGTGACCCTATGGAAATGTATCTTCAAAGTAAGTGTATTTCTTCCTCTAATTTGAAAAATGCTCTTAAAACACCGCGCTCTTTCTATTATGATTGGGAACGGGTTTTTGAGGAGAAAGAGAAACCTCACTTTCAATTAGGAACCTTTGCCCACATGGCATTTCTGGAACCACGTCTATTTGAACTTGTAAAAGTAGAGCCTAATTGTAATCAGGCGTCCAAAGAAGGGGTGTTGTCAACGATTCGATATTATAATGAATTATTGGCGAAAGAAGCGGGCTATGTGAAAGAGGTTGAAGATGATATTCCTTCCGTTAATTGGAATTTCAATATTTTAAAAGAATACCGGGATAGATTGAGGCAAACCTGCATTGATTTGGGGTATTCTTTCATCAGCGAAGAAATGAGCATGATTATTAATGCTCTGAAAAGAAATTACTACTGGTATGGTGGTGGCATCATACAGCAACTTTTAAAAGGTGCTTGTTCGGAAGTTTCTTTTTATGGAAAAGATGAGGAGACCGGACTTGATGTGAGGGTTCGGCCGGATTATTTCAACGTAGAAGAGAATATCGGTGTGAATGCCGTAATCTCTTTCAAGACCACACGAGCCGATGACCTCGGTAAGTTCTATTATGATTGTGCCAAACTCAAGTACGAGCTTTCAGAAGGTATGTACCAAGAGGTAATGAGTAGTATTACCGGGCGAAAATTCAATGTAACTATAATGATTATGTTGCAGACGGTAGAACCTTATGATGTAGCTGTTCTCTTCTGGTCTCCTGATGATTTGGCAAATGGGAAATATAAGTATCACTACGCTCTTTCGATAGTCAAAGACTGCTTTGAAAAGAAGTGGTTTCCCGGCTATGATGCCAAGGCAGAAGAAGGTGCCCGTGGTATTATCGACATGCAGCTTCCTGAATGGAGCCATAAACTGCTTCATCCAGTGGCTATTGATGATTTTGAATGAATGGAACTGTGCAAAACCGATATTCAAACAATCGAGCGTCTTCTTAGGCAATGTTCTGAAAGGATAGAGAAGTATGCGCCTAAGACTTCCCCCGATCAAGATTTATGCAGGCGTTGCAAGAAAATGATTAAACGAATAAATAATAAGAAATGACAGATTTAAAAGATTATTTGCCGGATGAAATAATATTCAAATTACCGACAACAGTAAAATTCCCCGAAGTGATTTTTCCTGATTGCATTTGTATGGATGATGTGAAGAAAAAACTTTCGGAACATTTTGTAACCATCCAAGAAAAGGATGTAATTGCTAACCGGGTGATGGATGAGTATGAAATATCCACTATTCGTGCCAATTATGGTGAAATAGCCGAGGAACAAATACCGGAACTTGAAAGCCAGTTTGAAAGTCTGAAGGCAAAATTCAATACAGAGAAGAAAGATTTTGAAGCAAAGATTTCGGCTTTAAACACCCAATTCAAAGACTTGGTTAATCTGGCTAAGAAGGGTCTCAAGGATTATCCTTTGAAAATGATTGATACCTTCCGCATTCCAGTAATGGGGTATTATTTGTATTATTCATGGGTGAATGAAGCTTTTCGTTTGGCTTTGGTGCAAGAGATTCCCAAGCATGAATATAATGACCTGTTCAATTCGGGTGAAATGAACCAGGAAGCATTTAAATCCCTTGGGTATGAATTACCAGATATTGAAGTTAAGGATACCCGTAAGAATCTTCGCAAATTTGGTAAAGGCGAGGAAGTTGTAGAGGTTTGGGAAGAGGAAGGTCAGGATGTATGGTTAGAGCATTGGATTGAGGATTTCCTTGATGAAGATAACGGTGAGATAATTCCTATACAACGCCATGAGTGGCATAGAGTTTCGATTGAAGAAAGTCCATGGAGAAAAGAGGAGAACAATGACGAGACTGAAGTACAAGAAAGGAAGGCCGTCGAAGTATCAGACGAGTTTGAAGAATAACCCCTATTGGGAAGAAGTAAAACGTAAGGTTCGTGTTCGTGACGGACACCGTTGTCGGATGTGTGGCAAGACCTATAATCTGGAGATTCATCATAAAACCTATCAGATAGGCGGTATGTCTATTGTCGGACATGAATTGGAACATTTGGATTGTCTGGTAACTCTTTGTGAAGAGTGTCATGCGAAGGTTCACGGAAGATAACTTTGTTAACCTGCCTGCCCGGTCTGTGAAGATATGGCGGGTAAATGAGGGAATATAGCTCAGCGGATAGAGCACCGTGTGTGGTGGAAGGTTGGGAGTTCGAGTCTCTCAAGATATACTTTTAGCTTAACGGGAGAGCACCACAAACGGTGGTCGGTGGTTCGAATCCACCTGTTCCCACAAACCTGTGTTGGAAAGGGGACATGAAAGTGTTCAGTTGCAAATGGATATTTCTGTAATGTGCATGCGGATAGTGTCCCCGATGCTATCAAGTGGGCGGTGTTACCGAACTGCATGAGAATTATATGCAATATCCCGTAGAATGCGCTTCGGGGCTTTTAATTCTAAATCAACAACCTGTCACTATATGAATGCAAAACAATTTTATGATGAGGTTGTAAAACTTCGTCGTCTGCAACAGGAATATTTCCGTATTCGTTCCTCTGGTACTTTACGTGCCAGCAAAAAACAAGAAAAACTTATTGATAGTGAAATAGACCGTGTTGAAAGATTGATTCAAAAACACCGTAATACTAATTTATTTGACCATGAGACAGATAAGCAGGAAACAAGCACAGTTGAATAGAGAGGTTGCTGCAATAAAGAAGAACTTACCTCCATGTTGTGCAATTTGTGGTAGACCGATGTCGGACGCTGCACATCTTGTTCCTAAGAGTATGTACCCGGAACACTATACCAATCCCTTAAATATCGTTGGATTATGCAGGGAATGTCATAATAAGTATGATAATAATTTAGCCTTCAGACAAAGACAGAAACGTCTTATTGAGCGTGTGAAGTCTTTTGATGAATGTGCGGCAAACAGATATTTTCATTTATGAACAGCTATCAATTGATTTCTAAACTCCGTAAGGTTCGGGGTGACACTTATCTTTCTACAGCTTCTCAGGCTCTTTATCATGAACTTGTTGCTATCTGTAATGATATGAAGTGGAAAGAAGTGTTTTTCATCCGTAGTAGCCTGCTTTGTGCTAATTTGGATATGTCTGATAATACTTTGCGTAAATCAAGGGAAAGCCTTGCTGGCGCTCAGCTCATATACTATAAAACCAGCAAGGATAGACGTATAGGATGCTATTATTCATTTGTCAAAAGCATAGATGATGATGTTATATCATCCTCAATATCTCCCTCAATATCATCCTCAAAAAATGCGAATGAAACTTCGGATGATATTGCGGGTGAAAACGTTAGTAGTAATAAAGATAATCAAATAGACACATCCTCAATATCATCTTCAACATCATCCTCAAAATTTGCGAATGATAAAATAACATCATTCGCAATATCATCCGTAAATTTTGCGGATGAAAGTCAAATTCCACATATTATAGATAATATAAACATAAAACAAGAGGAGAGTCTCGCACATACGCACGAGATCCCCCCACTTCCAAAGAAAAAATCCCGAAAGGAGATAAGGGATGAAAAACCTCTGGTCTATCCGTTTTCTTCAATAGCATTCATGTCCGCTTGGGAAACGCTTCGTCAGACACCGAAATGGAAAAAGAAACTTAATTACGCTTTGCAACTTTCACTTGACAAACTTTCCAAATTTGAAGAAGAATTTGCCATAAAGCAAATTGAAAGGGCAATCGAATCCAATTGGACAGGAGTAGTGTTTACAGGAACGGAACGAGATTATCAG
>OGHI01001098.1_pt1 | contig 11761 bp, 9 predicted proteins | sample 1571501 | NCBI WGS metagenome assembly OGHI01 (sample SAMEA2581962, study PRJEB24529) | metagenome | biome: Human gut stool | place: China | collected 2011
ACCTCCACGATGATCTTCTTGGCCTTTTCGCACACAGCACCCAGATGCGAAGCGCTGGGGCCGAAGTTGAAGTAGCCGTGCTCGTCCATGGGGGTCACCTGAAATACTGCCACATCCACGGGGTCGCTGCTCTCGCGGTAGTAGCGGGGCAGCTCAGAGTAGCGGATGGGGGAGTAGAAGGAGAAACCCTGCGCAATAGCCTTGCGCTCAATGCCGCCCATGTGCCAGCTGTTCCAGGTCATGTGGGCAGCGGGGTCGTCGATCTGGAAGATCTCCGGCACCCACATCAGGATGCCGCCCCGGAAGTTGACCCCCTCCAGCTCCGGCAGGCGCTTTGCCAGCTCGGCGTCCACGGCCACAGGGGTGTTCACAGCCCAGCCGTAATCCACCCAGTCACCGCTTTTGACCAGAGCGGCAGCCTGCGCAGCAGTCATAAGCTTCTGTGCGTACAGTTCCTTGCAATCCATTATAAACCATCCTCTCTTAAAATACATAAAAGAATTGTAAACAATTCTGTGCGGACAAATGATGCAGCTGTTTTACGCCTGTTTTGCGGAATGCACACCGTTTTGCCACATCTATATGATAACCTTATAAACAAGGCAGCAGTGTGTGCTCCGTTCTACGCAGAACAGCTCGACTTAGTTATAACATTAACAAAGTGTAGAATCAATAGTTTTGGCTAAAAAACAGTCAGTATAGCATAATAAACAGTTTTCTTAGCTTTATGTGGGGATTGTTTAGTACGCAAAAAACAAAAAAGTTGAGAAAAAGACTTGATAAAATTTTGACGATGTGCTTTACTAATAGCGTGGGAAGCAACTGCGGAGCAGTGCGGAATGGCTCGTTTAAAATTTAACGATAAAACGCACCGCAGCAGTTTCAGGTTGCACCCAAGGCTGGAAAGTGCTATCATGGCAGAACCACATCGCGCTTAGTAATTACAGCGCACAAGGAGGACACTGACCGATGGCAACAGCAGTTTATCCCGGGTCGTTCGATCCGGTCACCAAGGGACACCTTGATATCATCAAGCGCGCAGCAAAGATCAACGACCACCTCATTGTGGCGGTGCTGATCAACAGTGCCAAGCATCCGCTGTTCACAGTGGAAGAGCGGGTGGCTATGCTGCAGGAATGCTGCAAGAACATCCCCAACGTGACCGTGGAAAGCTTCGACGGCCTGACCGTGGAGTTCGCCAAGAAGCGCCACGCTTCGGTGATGGTGCGGGGCCTGCGGGCGGTGACGGATTTCGAAAACGAGATACAGCTCGCCCAGACGAACCACGCACTGATGCCCGGCATCGAGACCATGTTCCTTGCCACCAGCATCAAATGGAGTTATCTTTCCTCCACCATCGTAAAGGAAGCAGCGTACTACGGCAGTGACATCAGCAAGTTCGTCACACCCAATGTGGAAAAAGCCGTCAGCGAAAAATACGCACAGCTCCGGGAGAAGGAAGAGATCTGATACCGCAAAAATGCCGCAGGGCATTTTGATAAATGGGTAACCGATAAGTAATACACATACACAATTCAGGAGGCTATTCACATGAAAAAGATCGTTATCGCATCTGCATGCCGCACCGCTATCGGCAAGTTCGGTGGCACTCTGGCCAACGTTCCCGCTGTTGAGCTGGGCTCCATCGTCATCAAGGAAGCTCTGGACCGTGCAAACGTCAAGCCCGAGCAGGTCGATCATGTTTACATGGGCTGCGTCATTCAGGCTGGTCTGGGCCAGAACGTCGCTCGTCAGGCTGCCCTGAAGGCTGGCCTGCCCATCGAGACCCCCGCCGTCACCGTCAACGTGGTCTGCGGCTCTGGTCTGAACTGCGTGAACATGGCTGCTCAGATGATCGAGGCAGGCGATGCTGATATCGTTGTTGCAGGCGGCATGGAGAACATGGATATGGCTCCCTTCGCACTGCAGAAGGCTCGCTATGGCTACCGCATGGGCGCTCCCATGGGCAAGAGCGAGATCGTGGATACCATGGTCAACGATGCTCTGTGGGATGCCTGCGGCTTCAATAAGCACATGGGCATGACCGCTGAGAACGTCTGCACCAACGAGACCTATCAGAAGAAGTACGGCTACAGCCCCATCACCCGCGAGATGCTGGATGATTTCGCTTACAACAGCCAGCTGAAGGCTGACAAGGCCATCAAGGACGGTGCTTTCAAGGATGAGATCGTTCCTGTTGTCATCAAGGGCAAGAAGGGCGATACCGTGTTCGATACCGATGAAGGCCCCCGTCTGAGCGCTCCCGAAGTGCTGGCAAAGCTGAAGCCCGCCTTCACCAAGGACGGCATCGTCACCGCTGCAAACTCCTCCGCTATCAACGATGGCGCGGCTGCTCTGGTCATCATGAGCGAAGAGAAGGCCAAGGAGCTGGGCGTGAAGCCTCTGGCTACCTGGGTCGCAGGTGCTCTGGCAGGCGTCGAGCCTGAGGTCATGGGCCTTGGCCCCATCGCTGCTACCAAGAAGGTCATGGCTAAGACCGGCATGACCGTTGCCGATATGGATCTGGTCGAGGCCAACGAGGCATTCGCAGCACAGTCTATCGCTGTCGGCGAGGCTCTGGGCTTCGATAAGGACAAGCTGAACGTCAACGGCGGCGCAATCGCTCTGGGCCACCCGGTCGGCGCTTCCGGCGCTCGTATTCTGGTCACCCTGCTGTACGCTATGAAGCACCGTGGCGCTCACAAGGGTCTGGCTACTCTGTGCATCGGCGGCGGCATGGGCTGCGCTACCATCGTTGAGATGGACTAAGCACTCTTTCTCTGAATCCTGACTGAACCACAGACCCGGAGCGCCGGAGGGAACCGGAGAGCTCTCCCGCGTTCCGGGGGCTGTTTTGAAAAAACTGAACTGTATGAAATGGAGGTTTTCACAATGGCATTTGTAAAAACCGAGGTGCAGGGCGCTGTTGAGATCATTACTATCGACCGTCCCAAGGCACTGAACGCCCTGAACCCCGAGGTTCTGGCTGACCTGAAGGCTGCTTTTGAGGCAGTCGATCAGGAGACTGTCCGCTGCATCGTTCTGACCGGCGAAGGCGACAAGAGCTTCGTGGCAGGCGCTGACATCGGCTCCATGAGCACCATGACCAAGGCCGAGGGCGAGGCTTTCGGCAAACTGGGCAATGATGTGTTCCTGATGGTCGAGAGCTTCCCCATCCCCGTCATCGCAGCCGTCAACGGCTTTGCACTGGGCGGCGGCAACGAGCTGGCTATGAGCTGCGATTTCCGCATCTGCTCTGACAACGCTGTGTTCGGTCAGCCGGAAGTCGGTCTGGGCATCACCCCGGGCTTCGGCGGCACCCAGCGTCTGGCACGTCTGGTCGGCATGGGCATGGCAAAGCAGCTGGTCTACTCTGCACTGAACATCAAGGCTGACGAGGCTTATCGCATCGGCCTGGTCAACGCAGTGTATCCGCAGGCTGAGCTGATGGAGAATGTCCTGAAGCTGGCCGGCAAGATCGCAAAGAACGCTCCCATTGCTGTGCGCAACTGCAAGAAGGCAATGAACGACGGCATCAGCCTGCCCATCGAGAAGGCTGTTGAGGTCGAGGAGAAGCTGTTCGGCGATTGCTTCGAGACCCACGACCAGCAGGAGGGCATGGCCTGCTTCCTGTCCCGTGAGAAACCGAAGCCCAAGGCAGTGTTCACCAACAACTAATCCATTACATAATTTTTGATATTAAAGGAGAGATTTCCTATGAAGATCGGTGTTATCGGCGCTGGCACTATGGGTCAGGGCATCGCAAAGGCATTTGCACAGGTTGAGGGCAACACTGTTGCTCTGTGCGACATCAAGCAGGAGTGGGCCGAGAATGGTCTGGCAAAGATCAAGAAGGGCTACGAGAAGCTGGTCGCTAAGGGAAAGATGACTCAGGAGAAGGCCGACGCAATCGTTGCCGCCATCACCCCGGGCCTGAAGGAAGATCTGTGCGCAGACTGCGATCTGGTCGTTGAGGCTGCTTTCGAGGATATGAAGGTCAAGCAGACCACCTTCGGCGAGCTGGATAAGATCTGCAAGCCCGAGTGCGTCTTCGCTTCCAACACTTCTTCTCTGTCCATTACCGAGATCGGCAAGGGTCTGTCTCGTCCCCTGATCGGTATGCACTTCTTCAACCCCGCAGACCGCATGAAGCTCATCGAGGTCATCGCTGGCTGCAACACTCCCGCTGAGACTGTCGAGAAGATCAAGGAGATCTCCGTTGCCATCGGCAAGCAGCCGGTCCAGGTCAACGAGGCTGCTGGCTTCGTCGTCAACCGCATCCTGATCCCGATGATCAACGAGGCTGCCTTCATCAAGATGGAGGGCGTTTCCAACATCGCCGGCATCGACACCGCTATGAAGCTGGGCGCCAACCACCCGATGGGTCCCCTGGAGCTGGGCGACTTCATCGGCCTGGACATCTGCCTCGCCATTATGGACGTCCTGTACAAGGAGACCGGCGACAGCAAGTATCGTGCATGCCCGCTCATCCGTAAGATGGTCCGCGGCGGCAACCTGGGCTGCAAGTCTGGCAAGGGCTTCTACGTTTACAACGCAGACCGCACCAAGACCCCTGTTGACCAGCTGTAAATTCTGATAAACATTTCTCCCGGCTGCGGGGAAAGCGGTCGGGAGGAATTTGTTTGCACCGGGCTATTCCGGTAAATGAAAAAAGACCTGTTAGGAGGATATAGCGATGGATTTTACTCTGTCCAAGCAGCAGCAGATGGTGCAGAAAATGTACCGCGAGTTTGCTGAGAACGAAGTCAAGCCTCTGGCAAAGAAGGTTGACGCAGAGGAATACTTCCCCAAGGAGACCGTCGAAAAGATGGGCAAGCTGGGCATGATGGGCATCTATTTCCCGACTGAGGTCGGCGGTGCAGGCGGCGATGTGCTGTCCTACGTCATGGCCGTGGAGGAGTTGAGCAAGGTCTGCGGCACCACCGGTGTCATCGTCTCTGCTCACACCAGCCTGTGCGCTGCTCCCATTTACGAGAACGGCACCCCCGAGCAGAAGGCTAAGTACCTGCCGAAGCTGTGCAGCGGCGAGTGGCTGGGCGCTTTCGGCCTGACCGAGCCGGGCGCTGGTACCGATGCACAGGGTCAGCAGACCATTGCCAAGGAAGATGGCGATTACTGGGTGCTGAACGGCTCCAAGATCTTCATCACCAACGCCGGCTTTGCTGATGTGTTCATCGTCATTGCCGTTACCGATAACGTGCTGGATAAGCGCGGCCGTCCCACCAAGCTCTGCTCCGCCTTCATCGTGGAGCGCACCGACCCGGGCTTCTCTGTTGGTAAGGCAGAGGACAAGATGGGTATCCGCGGTTCTTCTACCTGTGAGCTGATCTTTGAGGATTGCCGCATCCCGAAGGATCGTATGCTGGGCGTGCGCGGCAAGGGCTTCCAGCTGGCTATGGCTACGCTGGACGGTGGCCGTATCGGAATCGCTTCTCAGGCTCTGGGCATTGCCGAGGGCGCTCTGGAGGAGACCATTGCTTACGTCAAGGAGCGCAAGCAGTTCGGTCGTGCCATCGCCGCTTTCCAGAACACCCAGTTCGAGCTGGCCGAGATGAAGGCCCGTATCGAGGCTGCAAAGTATCTGGTCTACGCTGCCGCTCTGAAGAAGCAGCAGGCTATGGATGGCGCAAAGGTTCGTTACAGCGTCGAGGCTGCACAGGCTAAGCTGATCGCGGCCCGCACCGCAAGCGATGTGACCCGCCGTTGCCTGCAGCTGTTCGGTGGCTACGGCTACACCCGTGACTACCCCATCGAGCGCATGATGCGTGATGCCAAGATCACTGAGATCTACGAGGGCACCAGCGAAGTGCAGATGATGGTCATTTCCGGCGCGCTGCTGAAGTAAGGGAGGCAAGATTTACAATGAAAGCAATCGTTTGTGTAAAGCAGGTTCCTGATACCTCCGGTAAGGTGGCTGTCAAGGCGGATGGTACTCTGGACCGTGCCTCTATGGCAACCATCACCAACCCCGATGACCTGAACGCTCTGGAGGCCGCCCTGAAACTGAAGGACGCCACCGGCTGCGAGGTCGTTGTTGTCACCATGGGTCCCCCGCCGGCCGAGGGTATGCTCCGTGAGCTGCTGGCCCGCGGCGCTGATAAGGCTGTTCTGGTCTCCGGCCGTGAGTTCGGCGGTTCCGATACCTTTGCAACCAGCCAGATCCTGGCTGCTGCTGTCAACAAGATCGGCGTTGGCCCCGAGGACGTTGTGTTCTGCGGCCGTCAGGCAATCGATGGCGATACCGCACAGGTTGGCCCCCAGATCGCTGAAAAGCTGCATCTGCCGCAGGTCACCTATGTTGCCGACATCCAGAAGGACGGCAACACCCTGACCGTGAAGCGTATGCTGGAGGACGGCTACATGATGGTCAAGGTGCAGACTCCCTGCCTGCTGACCTGCATCAAGGAGCTGAACGACCCCCGCTACATGAGCGTGAACGGTATCTTTACCTGCTATGATAAGCCCATGGAAGTGTTCGACTACAACGCACTGAAGGACGATCCGCTGATCGAGGTGGACACCATTGGCCTGAAGGGTTCTCCGACGAACGTCTTTAAGTCCTTCACTCCTCCGCAGAAGGGCGCAGGCACCATGCTGCAGGGCGACGATGTTGCCGCCCAGCTGGCTGGCATCCTGGCCAAGAAGCACCTGATCTGATGAAAGGAGCATAGGATTACAATGGCTGATTTTAACGAATACAAAGGCGTATGGGTCTTTTGCGAGCAGCGCCAGGGCGCACTGATGTCCACTGATTTTGAGCTGGTCAGCGAGGCCCGCAAGCTGGCTGATGAGCTGGGCTGCGAAGTCACCGGCCTGCTGCTGGGCGACAACGTCGAAGGCATTGCAAAAGAGCTGGGCGGCTATGGTGCCGATAAGGTCATGGTCTGCGACAGCCCGCTGCTGAAGGATTACACCACTGACGCATACGCCAAGGTCGTCTGCGACATGGTCAACGAGTACAAGCCTGAGGTGCTGCTGATCGGCGCTACCAACATTGGCCGTGACCTCGGCCCCCGCTGCGCAGCCCGTCTGCACACCGGCCTGACCGCCGACGCTACCCATCTGGATATCGATACTGCAAAGTACATCGACTTCCTGAAGGAGAGCTCCACCATCGACCTGTCCAAGCAGAAGTTCGATATGGAAGACCGCAACCTGAAGATGACCCGTCCCGCATTCGGCGGCCATCTGATGGCTACCATCATCTGCCCCCGCTTCCGTCCCCAGATGTCCACCGTGCGTCCCGGCGTTATGAAGAAGGCTCCCTTCGATCAGGCCAAGGCTGATGCCTGCCAGATCGTCAAGCCCGCCTTCAGCCTGACCGCTGAGGACATCAAGACCGAAGTGCTGAGCGTGGAGAAGGCCGCTGAGAAGCTGGTCGACCTGATCGGCGCAGATGTCATTGTCTCCGTTGGTCGTGGCATCAGCAAGGATGTCAACAAGGGCATCGAGCTGGCCGAGCAGCTGGCAGCCGCTCTGGGCGGCGGTGTCGTGGGCGCTTCCCGTGCCGTCACCGATGCAGGCTGGATGACCGCTGACCATCAGGTCGGTCAGACCGGCAAGACTGTGCACCCCAAGATCTATGTGGCTCTGGGTATCTCTGGTGCTATCCAGCACACCGCCGGTATGCAGGATTCTGAGTGCATCATCGCTGTCAACAAGAACGAGGGTGCTCCCATCTTCGGCGTTGCTGACTACGGCATCGTGGGCGATCTGTTCAAGGTCGTGCCTGAGCTGATCAAGCAGATCGAGGCAGCAAAGGCTGCTCTGTGATCGCCTGTTCCTGAGCATTGTTCAATAGCATAGCCTGAATTGTGAGAGGCCGTTGCACATTTTTGTGCAGCGGCCTCTTTTTTGTGTTTTTTATAAAGGAGCTGTTGTGCCAGCCACTGCACAGCAGCTCCGATTTGCTCCACAGGAAAGGAACGCAGAAGGGAACACAGCGAAGCGCCACAAAAACGTACACAGAAACCACGATATGCAAAGCGGTGCATATAAATACAGCGATATACAAAACGAAACGCACCGAAGTGTCCCAAAAAGTGTGCGGAAGCTGTTGCACTTGACTTGTTTTGGCGAGAAGCGCAACACAACTGTAACGTTTTCGGACTCTTTGTTACGCTTGAGTTGCGATAAAAAGGCGAGAATTTTTTAAAAAATCTGTATTTTTTCTGCAAATCAAGCTCTAAACCTCTTGACGTCTGTATGACTTTGTGATACTCTTGTTGCACAAGAGTTGCGGATGTGATACGACAGAGTTGCAAACGAGTTGCAATATCCAAGATCACACTGCATAAGGCAACAGACCGGAGGCAATTTTATGAAGCGTGCAATGAATACCGTGAAGAATATCGCAGCAGCTGCAATGACGCTGGCTGTGTTTTTTGGCTTTGCAGGCTTCAAGCCCGTCACCGCAAACGCTGCACAGGCTGCCATGCCTGCCACCGCTTCTGTGGAAGAAGAGAACTCCTACTTTGAGGAAGACGCTTACCAGCGCAGCTTCCTGACCCTGATCAATAACGAGCGTGCACAGGCTGGTCTGGCTCCTGTTGCTCTGGGCGACAGCAACCACAACGCCGCTGCAATGGAGCGTGCCGAAGAGCTGGCAGTTTCTTACTCCTACGTTCGTCCCAACGGTCAGCGCGATTTCACCGTTCTGGCAGAGAACGGCATCAGCGATGTCTCCATCGGCGAGAACTACATGGCCGGCTGCTCCACCCCTGATTCCGCAATGGATCAGTGGATGGCTACCGACTTCACCCGTGAGCGTATCCTGAACGCCGATGCTACCACCGTGAGCGTTGGCTACTATGAGGGCGGCGTTTACAATAACTACTGGGTGCTGATCTTCTCTTACCCCGAAAATTCTCACACCGAGGATTACCGTCAGGAAGTTCTGAATCTGGTCAATGCCCAGCGCGCAAAGTATGGTCTGACTGCTCTGAAAATGGGCGATGACGCTTTGACCGCCGCTGCACAGACCCGCGCCGAGGAGATCGCCGTTGTGAACTCCCACGTCCGTCCCGATGGCTCTAAGTGCTTCACCGTCCTGAAGGACTATGGCGTCACCGATACCCCCACCGGCGAGAATGCCGCATGGGGCAGCGTCTCTCCTGAAGAGGTCGTCAACGCATGGATGAACTCCGAAGGCCATCGTGCCAATATCCTGAACCCTGAGGCTCGCAAGATGAGTGTTGGTTACTACTACAACAGCAACAGCACTTGGGGCCATCAGTGGATCCAGATCTTTACCAAGTGATTAACTGCTTTCTTCTTATAAAAAGACTGGCGGGGCCGCAAGGCTTCGTCAGTCTTTTTATTTGCGCCCGTTTGTGTTATACTTATTCTGAGTTATTATCAGGAGGATCTAACGTGGAGGATTACCGCACCGTCCGGGGCACGGCCACCGGTGAATACGAAGAGAAAAAGAGCCGCTTTATCGCACAGCTTTCCTTTGCTGACAGTGAGGAAGCCGCTGTGGCCTTTCTGGAGCAGGTGCGGGCGGCTAACCGCACCGCGCGGCACAACGTTTACGCTTACCGCCTGCGGGCGGGCAACCGCGAGCGCTATTCCGATGACGGCGAGCCGGCCAAGACCGCCGGTACGCCCGCGCTGGAAGTGTTGCAGCACAGCGGCCTGACAGACCTGATCGTGGTGGTCACCCGTTACTTTGGCGGGGTGCTGCTGGGCACCGGCGGCTTGGTGCGCGCTTACACTACCGCCACTGCCCGTGCGCTGGAAAACGCCGAGGTGGTCACTGTGCGCAGCGTGGTGGAATTACAAGTGACAGTGGACTACGCCCTTTACGAGCGTGCATCTCTGCTCATTGACGCCGCCGGGGCAAAGCAGGCACCGCCGGAGTTTACAGACCGGGTCACCCTGCGCTGGCAGATGCCGGAGCATACCGAAGCCCCGCTGCTGGAGCAGCTGCGAGAACTGACCCGGGGCAGCGCTCAGGTAACGGTGTCTGACCCGTTCTACGCACCATTTTAAAAAACAAAGTCTTTTTTGCAAACCGACACGGAACTTCCCCCTTCGACATGGCCGATGTGTTACAATTGCCGTAGCGCAGCAATTGGGATCGGCTGTGCGCAGAGGGGAGGGGAGAAGCCCGAAAAACAAAAGGAGGATCTGTATGGATGTGCGTCGGAGAACCGAGGAGATCGAACACCTTCCCTTTGCACCGTGGGCGACCTTCAGCGATGCAAGCCGTGGCCGCGCCGTACCGGAGCCGCAGGACCCGCTGCGCCCGGTGTTCCAGCGGGATCGCGACCGGGTGCTGCACTGCAAGGCCTTCCGGCGTCTCAAGCAGAAAACGCAGGTGTTCCTTTCGCCGGAAGGTGACCTGTACCGCACCCGGTTGACCCATACGCTGGAAGTTTCGCAGATCGCCCGCACCATCGCACGCGGTCTGCGCCTGAACGAGGATCTGACCGAGGCCATCAGCCTTGCGCATGATCTGGGGCACACTCCCTTTGGACACGCAGGCGAAAAGGCACTGAACGCTCTCTGCCCGGACGGCTTCCACCATTATATGCAAAGCCTGCGTGTGGTAGACCGGCTGGAAAAGGACGGCGAGGGCCTTAACCTGACATGGGAGGTGCGCAACGGCATCGTTACCCACACCAAGGGCACATGGGCGGCCACTCCGGAAGGGCGCATCGTGCGCTTGGCAGATCAGATCGCCTTTGTCAACCACGATATTGAGGACGCCGTGCGCGCCGGTGTGCTGGACGCTGCCACCCTGCCCAAGGACTGCACGGCAGTGCTGGGGCAGACTAAGTCCGCCCGCATCACCACTATGATCAACAGCATCCTCACCCACAGCGAGGAAGATGTCCGCATGGGCACCGAGGAATACGAGGCTTTTCTCGCTTTGCGGGATTTCATGTACGCCACCGTGTATGTGGACAAAAACGCCAAGCGCGAGGAGCAGAAGGTGGACAAGCTTATCGCGGAACTGTACGAGTACTACCTGACCCATGTGGATCAGATGTCCAACTTTTATGTGCAGCTGGCCTATCAGGAGGGACGGGAACGCGCCGTCACCGACTACATCAGCGGTATGAGCGACGAGTTTGCCATCCGCACCTTTGAAGAACTGTTCGTGCCCCAGAAATGGCACGTCCTTTAAAACTGGAGAGGTCGTTTAAAACAACATGATCCCACACGAATACATCGAGGAGCTCACCCGCCGCACCGACATTGTGGAGCTGGTGGGCAGCTATGTGCAGCTCAAGCGCAAGGGACGGCTATACGGCGGTCTGTGCCCCTTTCACAGCGAAAAAACGCCGTCCTTCTATGTGTACCCTGACACTCAAAGCTTTTACTGCTTCGGCTGTCAGGCAGCCGGAGATGCCATCAGCTTTGTCAAAAAGATCAACAATATCAGCAGCGGCGAAGCTATCAAGATGCTGGCTTCCCGCGCCGGTATGCCGGAGCCGCAGGAGGACGACAAGACCGGACGTCTGCGCAGCCGGGTGCTTTCCATGAATAAGGGGCCCGCCCGCTTCTTCCACGCCTGCCTGAACTCTACCGTGGAGGAGGCACGGCAGGCGCGCGCTTACTGGCGGCGGCGCGGGCTGGACGATAAGACCATCGTCCGGTTCGGGCTGGGCTATGCCCCCAACGATGGGCAGGCACTGTACCAGTACCTGCGGGATAAGGGCTACAACCAGCAGGAACTGGACGCCAGCGGCTTGTTCAAACGCAGCCAGTCCGGGCGCATCTACTGTCTGTT
>OGHI01001118.1_pt1 | contig 11509 bp, 10 predicted proteins | sample 1571501 | NCBI WGS metagenome assembly OGHI01 (sample SAMEA2581962, study PRJEB24529) | metagenome | biome: Human gut stool | place: China | collected 2011
CGTAATGATACAATATTGCTATGTTTTAGCTTTAAAAGCTCGTACAGACTATATGTTTTGTGCGGGCTTTTTTCATACCCGAAAAAATTTAAAAAATTTTTCAAAAGAGGTCATTAAATCACACCTAGCTGTCCTTATATGGTGCGGAAAGAGGGATAAACACTTTTCAAATCATAAAGGAAAGGAGGTGAGATTGATGAAACCGTCTGACTTCCAGAAAACAGTTCAATGTCGTTTTGAAAGTTGTTTAAAGAAAGTTGTCCGTAGTGTCGTGAAAGATTATTACAAGGAATTAAACCGTCGTAAGAATAAAGAAATATCTTTCAGCGAATTGCCAGATGTCCTTGTTGATAAAATGGCTGTTTGGGACGACTACGAAACAGATTATACAATCTTTTCAGTATGTGGCATTGATATTCGTGTCCTTGATGATGAATTGGCAGAAGCCTTGAAGAAACTTCCAGAAAGAAAACGCAATACTCTGTTGATGTATTACTTCTTGGAAATGACAGAAAGTGAAATTGCCAACTTGCAGAAAATCACGCAAAGCGGTGTATTTAGAAACCGACATCACGCTTTGGAAACTATGAAAAAAATACTCAAGGAGGAACATTAGAAAATGAAACAGTTATTTAAGAAACCGTCTTATTACTTGATTTCATCAGCTATGGACGGAAACGAAAAAGCGATTGAAAAATTACTGGCATTTTATGACCCTTACATATCAAAGTGCTGTTTGCGTTCACTTTATGATGAATACGGCAATGTTTATATCGTTGTAGATATGGAATTAAAAGGACGTATCAGAGAAGCACTTATCAAAATGATTTTAGGTTTTGATATTGAAGATATGGACTTAGAACCAGAAGAATAAGCAGTTTTTAGCGGAGCATGATTTAATATCCCCCTCTTTCCTGCTCTGCCACCTGCTTTTATATGAAAGCAACACGCTTTCACCACAGCTCTTTGACAACTGAATAAAGCAGACAGATACGTTTGTGAGATGGCGAGCCACGGGGACTGTACGCCACGACCTTTTCAAAAGAAAGCGAGCGACCCACGCAGTGATCCGAGAGCGACTGTTGGAAAAGTCGTTTTGCCACGACCTATCCTCACAGAATAATGATACGTCCGCATGGTGCGGTTCTGCCCACAAGAATGGGAATAGTTGAGATACTAATGGAGCTTTCCAAAGCCGTCTGCCTGCTTGTAAAAAACGACACACAGTAAAGGGGGGTGCATAGATTATGAACAATACTGATGTGCCTATTTGGGAAAAATATACGCTGACGGTTGAAGAAGCGTCCAAATACTTCCGCATTGGCGAAAAGAAATTGCGTAAATTAGCCGAAGAAAATCTTGACGCTGGCTGGGTTATCGTGAACGGCAACCGTATTCAGATTAAGCGAAAACAATTTGAAAAAATCATAGATACATTGGACGAAATCTAATGTCATTGAGCCGTAGATATGGTATAATAAATATAGCGTATCACGGCTCGTTCCATGACGGAAAGGAGCTTTACACTATGTCTAATGTAAAACGAAAAGACAGTAAAAATCGCAATTTGCGTAATGGAGAGAGCCAGCGAAAAGACGGAAGATACGTTTATAAATATACCGATATATACGGAAAGCCACAATTTATCTATTCTTGGAAACTTGTACCGACAGACAAGACACCTGCTGGAAAGCGTGATGATATATCGTTGAGGGAAAAAGAAACACAGATTAAAAAAGACCTTAACGACGGTATCGATACAGCAGGCGGTAAAATGACAGTCTGCCAGCTCTACGACAAGAAGAACAGCCAAAGAAAGAACATCAAGAGGGCTACTGAAAAAGGACGACAGTATCTTATGAACGCTCTGAAAAATGACCCATTGGGTATGAGGGCGATTGATACTGTTAAGCAGTCGGACGCTAAAGAATGGGCTATCAGAATGAGCGAAAAAGGATACGCCTATAAAACGATTGATAACTACAAGCGTTCCTTGAAAGCGTCATTTTACATGGCGATACAAGACGACTGTATCAGAAAGAACCCGTTTGAATTTAAGCTAAGTGATGTTCTGGAAGATGATACGGAGCAGAAAGTTATCCTTACACCAGAGCAGGAAGAACGCCTGCTTGCCTTTATGGAAAAGGATAAGATTTACAGCAAGTATTATGATGAGGTTGTGCTTCTGCTGGAAACGGGACTTCGTATTTCTGAATTTTGCGGACTAACGACGCATATTGATATGCAGAACAGAATACTCAATATAGACCACCAGTTATTGAAAGACAGCGAAATCGGCTACTATATTGAAACGCCAAAGACCAAAAACGGAAAACGAGAACTTCCATTGACAGAACGGGCTTATCAAGCAATCCAAAGAATACTAAAGAACAGAGGAAAGGCACAACCGTTGATTGTAGGTGGTTATAGCAATTTCCTATTCTTGAACCGTGAGGGCTTACCTAAAGTTGCAGGAAACTATGAGGGCATGGTGCGAGGACTAATTAAGAAGTATAACAAGTATCACACGGACAAGTTACCGAACATCACACCACATTCATTCCGACATACTTACTGTACGAATATGGCAAACAGAGGAATGAACCCAAACACCCTGCAATATCTTATGGGACACGCTAACATAACCATGACACTTGGCTATTATGCACACGGTACATTTCAATCTGCAAAAGCAGAACTGGAAAGACTGGCTTGTTAATATCGGAGCTTATATTTACTACTCATTTACTACTTTTGGTTGCATTTTCATGCTGGTAAATGCCAGCTTATGCAAGGTATCTTCCAAAAAGAAAATACCGATAAAGCCCTAAAATACGGGATATATCGGCATTTACCAACTTATGAAAAGATAATCAGAAATTTAGTAAGTTTTTATTAAAAAAATGCACATGCCTGCAGCTATAACCAATATAACAATAACAATGCCCCAAATTTTACGAAAAACTCTTACAATTTCCATATACCACACCTCACTCCCCATATATAAAACTAAGGTGTAACATTAATAATCTTACAATTTCCTGTTCCTATATCTTTCTTGTCAATAACAGCATAAGAATATGTTGTAACAGTTTTTTGCTGTCCTCTTAACTTTTCAACACATTCTTTATATTTTTTTATATTCTGTTCTGAAAATTCAACCCCTGTTTTAGAATATCCTTCTACAGCAAACAACATATATCTGCTGTCTCCGTTAAAAAAATCAAACTGTAATCCATTCCCCTCTGTTCCCACTTGATTTTCTTTTGCATACTCGTCATTTGTTGTGAATTCTATAACGTCAACAATATTTCCTTTTGTATCCAATATATCAAGTTTGTTTTTTAATTCTTTATTTTTTCTATTTTCGACAATGGAAAAATCAACACGTTCAAGAATATAAATATACTTATCATCAATTCCGAGAAAGTCTGTATATGCTTCCTTTTTCCCTGTGTCCTGTGATAAATCAATAACAAATATCTCTTCATTATCTTTTGAAACTGTATTCATCTTATTAAGTATATATGAATCTTCTGTCAGTGAAATAAAATACATATTTCCCGATTCATCAATATATGCACCATTATTCCAATCATCAGCCTCGCCTCTGAAAATACTTCCGTCTGACATATAATCGTAAACTTTTGACACATTATTGTCATTAATATCTATACTCTCAAGTACATAATCATTTGTAACATCTGTAATGCCGCTTACAAGTTTTACATATACCTTTTCGCCAACAGGATACAATGTAATTGTCTCTCTTATACCATATACAGTCGAATATTCTTTTATAAACTGTGGCTGTGTATTTGTGCCAACCTGTACGTAATACAGATACTGCGTCTTTTCGGAAGTTAAAATATAATACAGCTTTCCGTGGCTGAAACATGCTCTCTGCCTGCTGCTTACAACAGACATTCCATTAACCGAAAGTACCGCTTCTGTCTTTTTGTCACGTCCGGTTTTGTCATATGAAACAAGCAGGTCTTTCTCATCTGTTCTTTCAATCATATAAAGACGGTTATTATAATACCATAAACCTCCGGTTACTCTGCTTTTATCAGACACATATGCATCACAATCCTGCGAATTATGTTCACAATTAAGCTTAGTACAAAGAGGCATAACACTCTTATTAACCATATCAAAATAATACAAAAATCTTTCAGAGCCTGTAGATATTGCAGCATCACCTATAAAATAATACCCGCTTGGTGATGCCGCACTGCTATTACTCATATAATACTGAGGTGCATCATTATCAAACACGTAATCACTGTATTCATAATCAACATTTTCAGACGATCTGCCTTTATTTGAACAGCCAACAAATATCATTACCGCAAATGCCGGTATTAAATAAAAAAGCTTCCTGTATCTTTTCATATATTTCCCTCACCATACATTAATTAAATTAATAATCACTATCTTCTATTATCTTTCTGTACTTCCCAAAAATATTATAAATATTCTTCCTCTTTGACTGACTTACAGGAAGAACAGCTCCGTCCATTAACTCAACATGATTATAGCTTGTATTTTTTATGTATTTACAATTTACCAGATAAGACTGATGTGTCCTCACAAATGGCACTTTATTCAAATCAGCTTCTATATCACTAAGTTTGCCATAAAACTCAATTTTTTCATTGTCTGTTTTTACCATGCATATTTTTCTTTTATCGCTGAAAAAATACTTTATTTCATCGGTCATTATATTCTTTATACTTTTATTTGAAATATAATTAAATATGTAGTCATCATTTTTTATCGTCTCAGTCATCCCCGCCACCTATATAATGTACCTCTCAAATAACATATACTCACGAATTTGATTTCCACTTTTTTTGTTAGAAAATTTAAAATCTTTACTTATATTTAACACTTTTCGACATGTTTTTGCAATACTTTTTGAATAAATTACAAGCTAATTGTAATAATCAATCAGTTTGCGGTCTTTTTTTTACAATTTTCTTTATTGCAACTACAAATGCATCAACAAGAAAGATTGCAATCGCAATCGCTCCAGCTGCACCTATCGTATATACGAGACTTGATAATGCACCATCCATGTCTGACAGAAACAGATTATAAACGGTCTGATACATTCCTGCTCCCGGAACAATAGTAAGAATTGCGGGAATAAGCATCGTCGTAACCGGTGTCTTTAATATTCTTGCAAGTATATGTGAAGCAACAGCAAGTACCAGCCCTGATACAAAAGTTGCCGTAAGCATTGTTGAAATTCTGTCTATATATAAGTAAACTGCCCAGCCTGCCATTCCAAGAACACCATTTATAAAAAGGCACTTTTTAGGTGCTTCATTTATCACTGAAAAACTGATAATTGCACAAAAGGCAAATATACACTGCATAATCATCTCACAACACCTCCCATTATAAGAAATCCGACATATACACCAAGTGCAATCATTGCTGCACGGACAAATGATTCAAGAATTTTGGCATTTCCAGCCGCATAATCTCCATGAAGTGTATCACGTATAGCATTGGTTATTGCGGCTCCGGGAACAAGAACCATTATTGCACCAACAATAACATGATTAAGGTGAAGCTGCGGATTAAATCTTACAAAAAGCGATGCAATAACCGAAATAATCACGGAAGAAATCAAATCCTGTATCAAATCATTAAATTCAGTTACTTTTCCAATATGCAGCCATCCGACAAGACATAGCCCCACTATTCCTGTATAGAACATGTCTTGCCAGTTTCCTCCAAACATACCTGTAAAAAAAGCAACTCCAAGAATTATACATATATCTTTAAGCCACCATGGATATACATTTCTTTTCAGGTGTTTTATCTGATAAAAAGCCTCCTCAAGCGTAATTTCACCTTTATAAAACTTTCTTGAAATATCATTGACGCTTGCTATCATATTAAGATTAGTTGTGCTTTTATTTACACGACGTACAACTGTAAGTGCGTCAATATCAGGGTCATCAAGAGAAATCATAAATCCAGTCGAAATAACAAACGCCTGTGTTGTTTTAAGTCCTGACACTTTGAGAATATAATTTATTGTCTCTTCAACCCTGTAAATTTCAGCACCATTTTCAAGCATTACCGTTCCTGCCAGTGCCGCCGTATCTATCAGTAATTTGTAATCCATATTTTCCATTAATTTCATCCTCTATTCTAAGCAGCCTGTTATACTTTGCGACTCTCTCACTTCTGCTTGGTGCCCCGCATTTTATCTGGCCTGCATTAAGGCCTACAGCAAGGTCTGCAATAGTCGTATCTTCTGTCTCACCCGAACGATGCGATATAATCGCTTTATATCCGGCTTTGTGAGCCATCTTTACAGCTTCAATTGTCTCAGACACGGTTCCAATCTGATTAAGCTTGATAAGAATTGCATTGGCACATCCGCTCTCTATTCCTTTTTTTAACCTCTCAGTATTGGTGACAAATAAATCATCTCCTACAAGCTGACATTTGTGTGTAAGCCTGTTTGTAAGCATTTTCCAGTCCTCTTCGTCTAGTGCATCTTCAATAGATATAACCGGATATCTGTCAACTATCTGCTCCCAGTGTATAACAAGTTCTTCAGAAGTAAAAGTATTTTTTGACTTAGGAAGCTCATATTCTCCACACACACTTCCCTTCCATTCGCTTGCTGCCGCATCAATTGCAAGTGCAAAGTCTTTTCCCGGAATATATCCGGCTTTTTCTATTGCATTTACAATATAAGACAATGCCTCTTCATCGCTTACAAGGTCGGGTGCAAATCCTCCCTCGTCTCCAACTGCTGTCGAATATCCGTCTTTTTTTAATATACTCTTTAAAGTGTGAAATACTTCAGCACACATACGAAGCCCTTCCCTGAAATTCCCGGCACCAACAGGCATTATCATAAATTCCTGCACATCAAGCGTATTACCCGCATGTGCACCACCGTTTAATATGTTCATCATAGGTACAGGCATAGTATCAGCTGCAATTCCACCAAACAGTCTGTAAAGAGGAATCTTTAATGACGCAGCCGCAGCATGTGATGCTGCTATAGACACCGCAAGTATTGCATTGGCACCAAGTTTTGACTTATCTTTTGTTCCGTCAGCTTTAATCATTGCTGCATCAATGGCATAAATATCACCAGATTCCATGCCCTTTAATGTGTCGTTAATAACTGTATTAACATTTTTTACAGCATTAAGAACACCTTTTCCCATATACCTTTTTTTATCATTATCTCTTAATTCCAATGCCTCATATATACCTGTTGATGCACCGCTCGGTGATATCCCATATCCGACACTTCCATCCGATAATTTTACACACGCTTCAACAGTCGGATTTCCTCTTGAATCCAATACTTCTCTTGCAGTAACTTCTTCAATAATGCTTCCGGATTTCATATATGCACTCCTTAATTAACTGTTTTAATATGATTTTTCAAAAGCATTATTCCCCAAAAAATCATTTATTAAACAGTGCATATTATTTTTAATCTAGTTCTGCTTTTCCTGTATATAATTCGTAATATCTTCCTTTCATTGCAAGAAGCTGCTCATGTGTTCCCCATTCTATAATTTCTCCATTCTCAAGAACCATAATGGCATCCGCATTTCTTATAGTAGACAATCTATGTGCAATTACAAATGTAGTTCTGTCTGACATAAGTCTGTCCATTCCATCCTGAATCTGACGCTCTGTAATTGTATCAACTGAACTTGTCGCCTCATCCATTATAAGCACCGGAGCCTTGGATAATGCCGCACGGGCAATATTAAGAAGCTGCCTCTGGCCCTGACTGAGATTAGAGCCGTCTCCCTCCAGCACAGTATCATATCCTTCTGACAAATGACGTATAAAGTAATCAGCATTGGCAGTCTTTGCTGCCGCTATAACCTCCTCATCAGTTGCATCAAGCCTTCCATATCTTATATTCTCCATGACTGTTCCCGTAAAAAGATGTGTGTCCTGAAGTACAAGTGCTATATTCTTACGCAGTTCTTCCATATTTAATGTTCTTATATCCCTGCCATCAAGCGTAATTCTGCCGTCCCATATTTCATAAAATCTTGTCAGCAGATTAGTTATTGTTGTCTTTCCCGCTCCTGTTGAACCTACAAAAGCAATCTTTTGTCCCTTTTTCGCAACAAGACTTATATGTTTTAATACAGGAGTATCTTTTCTATATCCGAATGTAACATCATCCATGACAATCTCACCTTTCACATTGTCAGGAATATCACCCGTTACATCTTCCTCTTCCATATCACATATATCAAACACTCGCTCTGCACCGGCAAGTGCAGAAAATATTGTATTCATCTGCATTGTAATCTCATTAATCGGTCTTGAAAATTGTCTTGCATAAGTTACAAATATCGTAAGTCCTCCGATGTCAAAGCCTTTAAGCACACATAAAATACCGCCAATCATAGCTGTAAGCGAATAATTAACCTGTCCGAGATTTCCTACAACAGGTCCCATAATTCCACCAAAAAACTGTGCTTTTATCTGCTTGTCTTTCAAGTCATAATTATATTTTCTAAAATCTTCCACTGCCTGTTTTTCATGGCAGAAAACCTTGACAACTCTCTGGCCGCTTATTGTCTCCTCTATACACCCGTTTAGGGCACCGAGCGACTTCTGCTGTGCTGCATAATACTTTCTGCTTCGTGACACAAGAAATCTGCCGGAATAAATAATAACAGGTGCCATGACAAATGTTATTAATGAAAGCCATATATTGGTATATATCATCATCGCAAATGTTCCGACGAGCGTCATTATTCCGGAAAACAGCTGTACTGCCGTGCTGTTTAACATCTCACCTACAACATCAACGTCATTAGTATACCGGCTCATCAGATCACCCTTGCTGTTCATATCAAAAAATGATACCGGAAGCTTCTGCATATGTACGAATAAATCACGCCTTAAAGAAAACATTGCTCTCTGTGACACTTTTAACATAAGCTTTGCCTGGAAATATGTTGCCAGAACTCCCAGAAGATAAACCGATGCCATAACAACAAGTGCCATCGCTAGACTCTTTATACCGCCATTTTCATTAAATCCTATAATATAATTATTAATCACCGGTCTTAACATATACGATGCCGCAAGCGTACTGGCTGTACTCGCGAGAACACAACACAATGCACCAGCCAGCTGAAGTTTTGTCTCTTTCATATAAGAAAAAAGACGGATTATCGTATTTTTAGTATTCTTGGGTCTTTCTTTCTTTTTTCCCATAGATCCGCCGGTTCCTTTCATGGCTCCGGTAACTCCGCCCATTGGTGGCATATTACCCCACCTCCTTACTTATCTGGATATCAAATATTTCCTTATATAAAGGACATGTCTTTAAAAGTTCTTCATGTGTTCCAAATCCCTTTACACATCCATTATCCATGACAAGAATCTCATCAGCTTCCATAACTGATGTAATTCTTTGTGCAATAATTATCTTTGTCATATCTGAATACTTTCCATATAATACATTTCTTATATATTTTTCAGTTGCAGTATCAACCGCACTTGTCGAATCGTCAAGAATCAATATCTTAGGATGCTTTAATAAGGCTCTAGCAATACAAAGTCTCTGCTTCTGTCCGCCCGACACATTAGAACCACCTTGTCCAAGCTGTGTATTATATCCTTCTCTAAAGCCTCTTATAAACTTATCAGCCTGTGCGTCTGCCGCTGCCTGTGCAATCGTTTTTTCATCTGCATTTTCATTGCCCCACCTGAGATTTTCATAAATATCTCCCGAAAACAGCGTATTTTTCTGAAGTACCATGCCTATACCATTTCTTAAATTATCAAGCGAATACTCTTTGACATTAACTCCATCCACACATACTTCACCCGCATCAACATCATAAAGACGAGAAATAAGGGACACAAGTGTAGTCTTGCCGCTTCCTGTCGGACCGATAATCCCCAGTGTCTGTCCTGCTTTTACATCGAAGCTTATATTCGACAAGACATTTTCTTCACTGTTCTTATAATATCTGAACGACACATTTTTAAATGATATATTTCCATCCTCAACTTTTCTTTCCTTATATAATGCATTATCATCTGTCAGGTCAATCTCTTCTTCAAGCACCTCTCTTACTCTTCTAAATGATGCGACTGCTCTTGCCCAATTTAAAAATACAATTGAAAGCATCGTAAGGCTTCCCATAATCTGGACTATATAATTAGTAAATGCCGTAAGGTCGCCCACCTGCATCTTCCCACCTATAATCATGTTGCCGCCAAACCATACAACAGCAACGGTCGTAGCATTGAGTGCAAGCGTCATGACAGGCTGATACTTAATCATAATATTCATGGCGTGGATATTTTTATCAAACAAGTCCTTATTATGCTCATCAAAACGCTTTTCTTCATAATCTTTTCTCACAAATGACTTAATAAGCCTTATGTTGACAAGCCCCTCCTGAACGCACGAATTAAGACAGTCAATGCTGTTTTGCAAAGCCTTGAATCTTGGAAATGCCTTTTTCATTATTATAATAATAGAAATAACAAGTACAGGAACGACAATTATAAATACAATAGCAAGCGATGGACTTATTACAAATGCCATAGTTATTGCACCTATAAGTATTCCCGGAGACCGAAGGCACGCCCGGAGTGTCTGCATTATCATATTCTGAATCTGCGTAATATCATTGGTAAGCCTCGTAATAAGCGACCCTGTTGAAAACTTATCTATATTGTTAAATGAAAACTTCTGTATCTTTTCAAATAAATCCATACGCAGGTCAGCACCAAAATTCATGGCTGCATTAGCCGCAAACCATGCACCAAGCACGCCTCCGACCGCCATACATACTGCCACTAAAACCATGACAAGCCCGATTCTTGTTATATATCCTACATCATGATTGGCTGCTCCGACATTAATAATCTTTGACAACAGCCATGGCAGGATAATCTCACCCGCAACTTCAACCAGCATAAAAATTGGTCCTAAAATATAATAATAAACATATGGCTTTATATATTTTAAAAATAGTTTCATAAATGCCTCTTTTCTTTTCTATATCTACTTATACACTCATACTATATAGTTATAGTATATAGTATATTACTTGAAAAATCAACCATATTATTTCTCATTTACATTGTTTTTTTTTATAACTTGTGCTAATATATTAATGAGCGTTATTCTTTAAAGAAAATGCATCAGCTTTATTCACTATATTTTATTTTAAATACTTTTAAAAAGAACCGACCTTTAAGGCGGTTACATAACAAACTGTTCTGACAGATTGTATTAGCAAAAGTATTTATTCTGATGTCAGACATTCACGCTGCTAACAAGCCTTGATGTCTCTTTAATTTTAGCGTTCATTTTTATCCCTATATTTAATTAAAAAAGAAGAAAATCCTTTCATCATCATGAGGCATATTGCATCAAAGATGCACATTGGGACTTTGCTTCGCAAAACAAGGAGGCAATCCTCTCCTCGCTTGAGGTGTTCGGATTTTGCTTCGCAAAACA
>OGHI01001129.1_pt1 | contig 11364 bp, 6 predicted proteins | sample 1571501 | NCBI WGS metagenome assembly OGHI01 (sample SAMEA2581962, study PRJEB24529) | metagenome | biome: Human gut stool | place: China | collected 2011
GACTCGCTTGTACCAGCTTTCGCCAAAGCGATCGACCTGCTCCTGATGCAGCTGGGCCGGGTTCTTGCCGGTCTTGGCGGTGATTTCCGCAGCCAGCAGGTCAGGGATCAGACCATCCTTATCGGTGGTCCACACGCGGCCGTCCTTGCGCAGGAAGCTCATGCCGGAGCTCTCTTCGCCGCCGAAGGCGACTTCGCCCTTGAACAGCGGGTCAACGAACCACTTGAAGCCGACCGGAACCTCAACGAGCTTGGCGTCGATGGAAGCGGCCACGCGGTCGATCAGGGAGGAGGACACCAGCGTCTTGCCGATGCCGGCGCCTTCCGGCCAGCCCGGGCGGTTGCCGCCGAACAGGTACTCTACGCACACGGCGATGTAGTGGTTCGGGTTCATCACGCCCCAGTTCGGGCATACGATGCCGTGACGGTCGGCGTCCGGATCGGTGCCGCCGACCAGGTCGTACTTGTCCCAAGCGCCGTTGTTGAGGGAGTCCACAAGACCCTTCATGGCGTACGGGGAGCTCGGATCCATGCGGATCTTGCCATCATGGTCGATGGTCATGAAGCTCCAGGTCGGATCGACCTGCGGGCGCACCACGTCGATGGTCAGGTTGAACTTCTCGTTCATCAGCGGCCAGTAGTTGACGGAAGCGCCGCCGAGCGGGTCGATGCCCAGGCGCACGCCGGAGGAACGGATCACATCGAAGTCGATGACGTTCTCCAGATCGGCGACATAGTGCTCGCGGAAGTCGAAGCGCTCGACCAGGTCGGACTTGACGGCCTGCTCGAACGGAACGCGCTTGATGTTCTTGAAATCGCCGAGCAGCTCGTTGGCACGATCCGCGATGGCGTTGGTGACGTCGGACGGAGCCGGGCCGCCGGTGACCGGGTCATACTTGAAGCCGCCATCGGTCGGCGGGTTGTGCGACGGGGTCACCACGATGCCGTCGGCCAGGCCTTCGCCGGTGAAGCGCTGGGTGCCATCCGCTGCGCGGTTGTGGGTCAGGATGGCCTGGGACACAACCGGGGTCGGGGTGAAGTCGTCGCGGGAATCGATGCGCACGGTCACGCCGTTGGCGACGAGCACTTCGATGGCGGTCTTCCAAGCCGGCTCGGACAGAGCATGAGTGTCGCGGCCGATGTACAGCGGGCCGGTCACGCCGGCCTTCTTGCGGTATTCGGCGATGGCCTGGGTGATGGCGACGATATGGGCCTCGTTGAACGAGGTCTTCAGAGACGATCCGCGGTGGCCGGAGGTGCCGAAGGAGACACGCTGTTCCGGAACGTTGGGGTCGGGGACGACGTCATAGTACTTGCCGATGACCTCGTCGACATTGATCAGATCTGCTGGGGTAGCGGGCATTCCCGCATTGTTTGCAACCATGGTCACTATTCTGCCACGCTTTTGCGTCAGATGTGCGTAATTGTCCCATTATGCGCGATGAATACGTTGTCTGTTTAGTGCATGTTCGGATGTGTGTACATGAATTTTCGAAAATGGCGGATTCTGCGCTTAGCCGAGTTGCGCAATGTCAAACGATGGTGTATAGTTCTATGCTATTCGACTGATGCAGGGTTGCTAGTCAACATAAAGACGCAAGACCTGAGATGTGGCTGAACTATAGCCATATCTCAGGTCTTTTTTTGTTGCCCGAAGCGGTGTTGCTCGGATCGAATCGGTTGTAAGGGAAAGAAAGGAAATCAGGATGGCTGACTCACTCGCATCGCAGATCATCACTGCAATCGGTGGTCCTGAAAACGTTCGCAGTCTGACGCATTGCGCCACTCGACTGCGCTTTGAACTGGTTGACGCATCCAAGGTCGATCAGAATAGTCTCGAGCACATGCAGGGCGTGCTCGGCGCGGTGCCGCAGAGCGGCGACCGCTTCCAGGTGGTCATCGGCGGTGGCGTTGCCACCGTGTACGAAAACATCATGCATCTGCCCGAAATGGCCGGTGTCGGCGGTGCCTCCGCATCCGACGATGGTCAGAAGAGCAATGCCGACGTCAAGGCCGAAGCCCGTTCCAAGGCCCGCGGCAAGGTGGCTTGGCTGGACTCCTTCTTCGAGTATCTCTCCGATTCCTTCCGCCCGATTCTGGGCGTGCTGCTCGGCGCTTCCATCATCATCGCGCTGGTCAACCTGCTTATTTCGCTGAACGTCATTCCGAATGACGAGGTTTCCGCAGGCTGGGTATTCGTGAAAGCCATCTGGAAGGGCGTATTCTACTTCCTGCCGATCATGGTCGCCTACAACGCGTCCAAGAAGCTCAAAGTCGACCCATGGCTGGGTGGTGCCATCATGGCCATGCTCATGACCCCGCAGTTCACCGGCTTGATGGACGCCAAGACCACCACGTGCGTGGAGAACGCCGCTCTGGGCACCAAGTCTTGCATGGCCAACATATTCGGTCTGCCGATGGCATTGAGCGACTATTCCGGCAACGTGTTCGTGCCGCTGCTCATGGCCGCCGTGCTTGCTCTCGTCTACCTCGGATTGAAGAGGATCATCCCGGAAAGCGTCCAGCTGGTCTTCGTGCCGTTCTTCTGCATGATCATCGTTGGCGCGCTGACCGCCTTCATCATTGGCCCGATCGGCGTGTGGGTCGGCAACGGCCTCGGCGTCGGCTTGGCCTGGATGAACACCCATGCCCCGTTCATCTTCGCCATCATCATTCCGATGCTGTACCCGTTCCTCGTGCCGCTCGGTTTGCACTGGCCGCTCAACGCCCTGATGCTCATGAACATCCAGACTCTCGGCTACGACTTCATCCAAGGCCCGATGGGCGTGTGGAACTTCGCCTGCTTCGGCGCTACCGCTGGCGTGCTCTTCCTTGCTGTGCGTGACAAGGATAAGGACATGCGCCAGACCGCTTTGGGCGCACTTGCGGCCGGCCTGCTCGGTGGCGTTTCCGAACCGTCTCTGTACGGCATTCACCTGCGTTACAAGCTCATCTACAAGCGCATGCTGGTGGGCTGCGGTCTCGGTGGCGTCGTCATCGCCATCCTCGGTTGGCTCTTCCCGTCCGTCACCGCCGCCGGCCAGACCGTGCATGGCGTGACCACCACCGCTTTCGCATTCACCTCGTTGCTGACCATTCCGGTCTTCAATCAGATGTGGGTGTATGCAGTGTCCATCGCCGTGTCCTTCCTCACCTCCTTCCTGCTGATCATCACCTTCGACTACCGCACTCCGGAACAGAAGGCCGAAGTGCTGGCCCGCACGTCCGCCAATCAGAAGACCGCTGTCCCGTCGGTCGAAGCCAAGGGCGCCGCTCCGGCTGCTGCCACTGCGACTGCCACTGCTGCTGCTGCCACCACCACCACCGTGGTGAACGCTCCAGTCGCAGGCCATGTGATTTCCCTGGATGAAACCGGCGATCCGGTGTTCGCATCCCGCGCACTAGGCGAAGGCGTCGGCATCCAGCCGGCAGACAGCACCGTCGTCGCGCCGGTATCCGGCGTGCTGCAGACCGTCGCCGAAACCGGTCACGCATTCGGCATCAAAACCGATGATGGCGTGGAAGTGCTCGTGCACGTCGGCATCGACACGGTGAAGATGAACGGCGAAGGCTTCGATGTGAAGGTCAAGGCCAACGAACACGTGAACGCGGGGGACAACCTCGTTGTCGTCGACTTTGATAAGGTTAAGGAAGCTGGATACAGCACCACCACATTGATGACGGTGCTGAACACAGTGGCCTTCGCGTCCGTCACGCCAAAGACCGGCGTCGACGTCAAGGCCGGTGAGTCGGTGATCGACATTCAGCGCTGACCAATCGCATAGTCGGAAGGGGCCGACGTGGACGTTCTTCGCGTATTCAACAATAATGTCGTACTGGCAAAAGACGGCAACAGTGAGGTGATTCTCACCGGTCGAGGTATAGGTTTCCAAGCCAAGCCCGGCCAGCATGTTGACGACGCGAAGATCGTCCGTCGGTTCGTTCCCGCAGATGGCAAGGATCCCGACCATATGGCCCAACAGGTGGCCGGGATTCCGCCCGAAATCATTCGTCTCGTTACGGACGCCATGAACCGCACCGGTCTGAAGGAACAGGCCGACAGACAGCCTGCATTGGTGCTGGCATTATCCGACCATATTTGCGGTGCGATCCGCCGATCGCAAAACAAGCAGACCATCGAATATCCGCTGGAAGCCGAAGTGCGTTCGCTCTACGCGAGCGAATATGCCAAAGGCAAAGCTCTGGTCGATGCCATGAACACGTATCTGGGCGGTGCGCTGCCGGATTGCGAAGCCGTGGCTTTGGCCCTGCACTTGGTCAATGCGGGCTTCTCTACCGGCGATCTTTCCGCCACATACACCATGACCGGCGTCATCCAGCAAATGCTGACGGTCATCGAAGGCTATTACGGCATCACTCTCGACCAGAACAGCGTCAATGTGGCGCGTTTCATCACGCATCTGCGCTATCTTTTCGTGCGCATCCACCAACATGAACAGCTTGATGACGAGCCTGAACCAATCGTGGAATCCATCAAAACCTCATATCCGAAAGCATCGGATTGTGCGAACAAACTTGCGATCATCGTCAAAATGCGATTGAACGTGAGTCTTTCGGAAGCGGAAATCGCCTATCTCACCTTGCATGTCGCACGAGTGACTTCTCATGCGACGGAATCGCATGAGAATGACGATACCAATGCATAATTTGCATAAAATACATAATCATCGTAATAAATAATTTAATAATTACGATAATAGTTACTGATTTACATTGGAAGTATTGGCTTCGGGCGCTTCCGGCACACGCACGCACAAAGATTTACGCTCCACACTGAAACGAATATGCTGCGTTTCGGGAAGCATATCGCCATCCACCTGAGCCAACACGGGTTTCTCCAACTTGATTTCCGCGCTGACGCCCTGAATCTGGTCAACCGTGGAATTCGTGGACAGCGGACTCTGCTGGGCCTTGCCGGTGATCGTCTGATGCAGCACATCGCCGAACAGATTCGCCCAACCGATCAAACCGCCGGATGTGTCAATGATCTCGTAATCGAGAATGCCGTCATCGTACACGGCGTCGGGCATGAGCGAAAATACCGGAATCTGGCCGCAATTGCCGGCCATGAACGTGCGGAAGGTCAATCCGTGCGTGGTGTGCGTGCTGCCGTCGGCGCTGGTAATGGTCACATCACCCTTGTACTTCGGGGCGAACAGGTTCTTCACGCCCGACACGAAATAGGCGAGCCAGCTGATGTTCTTCTTCAACTCAGGATCGGTGTCGTCGATCATCACCGCATCAAAGCCGATGCCCGCGATAATAAGGAACGCATGGCCGTGATCGGCGGCTTCATCATCGAGCAGCGTCAGTCGGCCGACATCCACCAAACGCGAACCATGAGATGTGGCGACGGTCAGCGCCGCATCGATATCATCCACAGGAATGCCCATATTGCGGGCAAACAGATTGCCGGTGCCAATAGGGATGATGCCCAGCGCGTGGCCGGTTCCCGAAAGTGCGCTCGCCACCGTGCGCACCGTGCCGTCGCCGCCGACCGCGACCACCACGTCGGCGCCATGCTCCAAGGCTTCCAGCGCGCAGGCGCGACCATCCTTATCAAGCTGCGTTCCGATATATTCAACCTGCGTGAGATGCTTCGCCTCGCAGAACTCCTGAATATGCTGCTTGCGCTGTTCCGCCTGCGGTTTCGAAGGATTGATCACAAACGCGTAATGCACCTGATCATCGTCGCGCTTGTCGAGCTGTTCCGCAAGTTTGCGATGCTTATACGCGCGTACTGCGAAAAAGACGGCCGCGCACACCGCTGCGACCGCAAGAACGACAATCAGAATGATAACAGGCATAGGCATGTCATCTATTGTTCACGGAAGATGCGAAAAAAGCGAATCAAGACTGATTTATTCGACGATTCCTGCACGTTGTATACAAAAATGAGAGGACTGCGGCGGGTGTCGGCTTTCAGCACTAGGCTAGGAGGCATGCTTGATATCCAATTCATTCGTGAACATGCTGACGTTGTTAAGGAATCCCAGCGCAAGCGTGGCGAATCGGTCGAACTGGTCGACGAGGTGCTGCGCTCCGACGAGGTTCGTCGTTCCTCTCTGAAGGAATTCGAGGCTGCCCGTGCGCAGCAGAAGGAAATCGGCAAGAAGGTCGCCGCGGCTCCGGCCGACGAAAAGGCCAAGCTGATTGCCGAAACCAAGGAACTCTCCCAGAAGGTTTCCGAATACAAGGCCGCAGCGGACGCCGCAGCCGAAGAATACACCACCGCCATGTGGAAGCTCTCCAACGTGGTTGAGCCGGAAGCTCCGGAAGGTGGCGAAGACGATTACGTGGTGGTCAAGAAGGTTGGACAGATCCGCGATTTCGCAGCCGAAGGTTTCGAGCCGAAGGATCACCTGACCCTCGGTCGTGGCGTTGCCGGCATCGATATGGAACGTGGCGTGAAGGTCGGCGGTTCCCGCTTCTACTTCCTGCGCGGCCAGGTGGCACGTATGCAGATCGCCATGCTCACCATGGCTGTGGACCAGGCCGAAGAGCACGGCTTCACGCTGGCCATCACCCCGACGCTGGTGCGTCCGGAAGTGATGCGCGGCACTGGCTTCCTCAACTCCCACGCCGACGAAATCTACCGTCTGCGCGAACCTGACGAGCAGTACTTGGTCGGTACTTCCGAAGTGGCGCTCGCCGGTATGCACGAGAACGAGATTCTCGACCTGTCTGACGGTCCGCTGCGTTACTGCGGTTGGAGCTCCTGCTACCGCCGTGAGGCTGGCGCAGCTGGCAAGGATACTTCCGGCATCATCCGCGTGCACCAGTTCGACAAGGTGGAAATGTTCGTTTACACCAAGCAGGAGGACTCCTACAAGGAGCATGAGCACCTGCTGGCCATGGAGCAGGAAATGCTCGGCAAGGTCGAGGTGCCGTACCGCATCATCGATACCGCTGCCGGCGATCTGGGCTCTTCCGCAGCCCGCAAGTTCGACTGCGAGGCTTGGGTGCCGACCCAGGGTCGCTACCGTGAGCTGACCTCCACCTCCAACTGCACCGAATATCAGGCTCGCCGTCTGAACATTCGCGAACGTATGGAAGATGGTGGCACCCGCGCCGTTTCCACGCTGAACGGTACGCTGGCCACCACCCGTTGGCTGGTTGCCATTCTTGAGAACCATCAGCAGAAGGACGGCTCCATCGTCATCCCGCAGGCCATGCGTGCCTACATGGGTGGCAAGGAAGTCATCGAGCCGACCAAGTGGGAAGCCTGATAGAATTTGGGTTTGCTTGGCAGAGTCTGATAGCTTGGGTTGCTCGTGGAGTTTGGTAACTCGGGTTTGTTTATCGGTTCCACTGAGTTGCTGAGCTACTAAACTGCTGAAACGGACTTCTGCAATACGAAATATGGAAGTCTGAGGATGCCTGGCATTTGGCATTTGCCGATTTCTGGCTTTTCTGGTTTATGGGAAGGGACTCGCGGTGAGCGGGTCCCTTCTTTTTTGTTTTCGCCGCGTTCTTTCCTTTGTCCTTGCTCGCTTTCTTCCCCTCGTTCTTTGGGTTGTGCTATATTAGCGTTTCGTGCGTGATGCACATGGGTAGGTGTCTGAGCGGTCTAAAGAGACGGTCTTGAAAACCGTTGAGGTGCAAGCCTCCGCGAGTTCGAATCTCGCCTTACCCGCCTATCAGGCTTACTGAGAGCGCTCTAAGCATTCGGTAAGCCTTTTTTGTTGCTGCAATCCGGGTAAACTCCACCCAAGTTCGGCTCAGCACCGTCCAAGTCTCAATTCTTCCATCCACTGGAATAATTCTCCCCGCTAGGGAGCGCGTGAAAGTCCGTATTCTTCCATCCACTGGAACAATCTTCCCGCTGTTGGCCCTGTGAGCGTCCAGATTCTTCCAGTGGGTGGAGGATTTGGGTCGCTGGGATGGTCTGTGGCAGGGTGATTCTTCCAGTGACTGGGGGATTTTTCCCGCTGGGGGGCTTGTCGGCGTCTGTTTTTCTCCAGTGGGTGGAAGATTTGGGTCGTTGAGAGGCTTGTAAATGTCCACTTTCTTCCAGTGACTGGAAGGATTGGGGAGGGATTGTGATGTTGTTCGGTGTACGATCAGGCTGAGTTGTGAGAAAGGCTGCTGTGACTATGCGTGAGAATGGGATGCAAATGAAGGAACGAGCGATGGGAGCTATGGCTGGGCTTGCGTTGGGCGATGCGTTGGGAATGCCTACGCAAAGCATGTCGGACAAGCAGATTCGCCGGTATTACGACGGTCCGATCACGAAACTTATGAATGCCGTGCCGCAGCAGCCGATCGCACCGAATATGAAAGCTGGTGCCGTCACCGACGATACAGAACAGGCTTTCGTACTCGCACGGCGACTTATCGACGATAACGGCTGCATTGATAACACCCGATACGCCCACGATCTGCTGCAATGGGAAGCTGCGATGAAGGCCAAGGGATCGCTTGACCTGCTGGGACCTTCCACCAAAGCAGCGCTGCAAAAACTTACCGAAGGCGTAAGTCTGGAAGAGACCGGCCGATTCGGCACCACCAACGGCGGTGCAATGCGTGCCACGCCGGTGGGCATCGCATTCCGTCCAGGCCAAGCGCTCGCCGACGCCGCCTGGCGATCCTGTGTGGTGACGCATAACACGGTGCAGGGCATTGAAGCGACCACTTTGGTGGCTGCGGCGGTGAGCTTTGCCATTGAAGGAGAACGTGACTTTTTGCACCTCGCGGTGGAATTCGTACGGAAGCTTCCACAGCGTGGCAATTGGTCGGCAAAGGCTTCGGTGCTTGCGCGTGTGCAATATTTCATGAATTGGGCCGAAACTGATGGATGCAGGCTCAATGACAACGAATTCGCTGCTGTGCTGCAACGGAATTGCGGTACCAGCGTGGAATCGAACGAGTCCGTGGCCGCCGCTTTCGCCATTGCGGCGCGCTTTTTTGACGATCCCACGCATGCTTTGTGTTTCGCGGCTTCTATCGGTGGCGACACTGACACCATTGCGGCTATTGCGGGCGCGATGCTGGGGGCGTGGCATGGTATGCAAGGTTTCGACAAAACCATGCTTGATCAGGTGCTTTCACAACTTGCTGAAGATAATCACCTTGATTTGGTCGGCACTGTTACGTCGCTACGCGCGTTACGCGATGATAGTGCGCTTAATGATGTAAATATCGTTTGATCTGCAGGAACCGTAGTTAGCGAAACTATGACGGAAGTGCGAAAGGCATCGCAATGACTGGAAAAGTTATTTCTCTTGGGCAGGTTATTGTCGATCTGACCATGAATGTGGACGCGGTGCCGCGTGCGGGTGAAGATGTGTTCGCCGGCAATGTGCAAACGCAGGTTGGTGCCAGCTTCAACACGCTGTATGCCGTGCGCCGCATGGGCGTTAAGGCGTCTCATGCTGGTGTGATTGGTACGGGGCCGTGGGCTTCGCAGATTCTGCAAACGTTGGAAAATCAGGAAATTCAGCATATCGGCAAGCGGGATGCCGTGCACGATTCGGGATTTTGCGTGGCGTTGACCGACGCGAATGCTGAACGGACGTTCATTTCGACGAGGGGCGCAGAAGCGTACGGCAGTGCCGATGCGTTCGATTCTGTGAATCCAGAAAAGCGGGATGTCGTGCATGTGAGCGGATACACGTTGGTGCATCACACTGCGGACGCGCTGCTTGCTTTTGTGAAAAGAACGACTGAACATCGTGAGTTCACTGCGGTATTCGATCCTTCTCCGATGATCTCGGCAGTTGATGATGACGTTTTCCGTGTGATGCTCGCATATCGTCCGATATGGTCGTGCAATGAACGCGAGGCAACGTTGATTGCGCAACGTTTGGCGGCGCTCGATAGTGGCGATTCTTGCGATTGCAAGGTTTCGCGGGATATGCTGCAAGAGATTGAGAGTGCGAATGTCAATGAGGAGACGGTTGCGTGGCTGTGCGATCGATTGCAATCTCCTGTAATCGTTCGCGTGGGCGCGGATGGTGCGTGGTCGGCGATTCCCGGTGACGAAGTGCTGCGAATTCCAGGTTTTCCAATGAAAGCGGTGGATACCAATGGCGCTGGTGATTGTCACGCGGGTGTGTTGTGCGCCCTGCTGTGCGAAGGCGTGCCGTTGGAGGAGGCTGTACGTTGCGCCAATGCTGCTTCGGCGTTGTCTGTAACGCGATCAGGGCCGGCTACCTGCCCTGATCGAAAGGAGGTTGAGCGGCTCCTAGGAAGGGCGTTCTAAGACTTATGGTACAAATGACTATAAGTGGTTATATCATGTGCACGATTGCGCTGACGCGGCGTGCATGTCGCTTGCCCGCGGCGTTGCTCGGCAGATTCAAGGAGATTAGTTTCACATGAGCAATGAGAAAGGGACCCTCTCCATCGAGGAGCAGGGTATCGACACCATATCCGAAGAGGAGCGTAAGGGCACGCCGGCCAGTCTGTTTTGGCCCTGGTTCGCTGCCAATGTTTCCATGTTCGCCATGTCGTACGGCGCGTGGGCGCTCGGTTTCGGCATTTCGTTCTGGCAGGCCACCGCCATGACCATTATTGGCGTGGTCATCTCGTTCCTGCTGGTCGGCATCATTTCCATCGCGGGCAAACGCGGCAACGCGCCCACCATGGTGCTCACCCGCGCCACGTTCGGCGTGGAAGGTGCCAAAGTGCCAGCGGCTCTGAGCTGGATCGCCACATTAGGCTGGGAGATTTCACTGACCACCACCGCTGTGTTGGCATTATCAAGCACCATCGAAAAACTCGGTTGGGGCTCTGGTGTCGCGCCCAAGATCATCTCCACCATTGTGGTGGTCGGCCTTGTGGTGGTCGCAGGTATTTTCGGATACGACCTGATTATGCGTTGTCAGCAGGTCATCACCATCGTGACCGGTGTGATCACCGTCGGTTTCTTTATCCTCGGCTGGGGACATATTGACTTTTCCGCCATTGCCTCGGTTCCGGCGGGATCATTGCCGGCCATGCTCGGCTGCTGCTTCTTCGTGATGACCGGCTTTGGCTTGGGCTGGGTGAATATCGCTGCCGATTACTCGCGCTATCTGCCGCGCAACTCCTCCAATGGCGGCATTGTGTTCTGGACCACATTCGGTGCGTCCATTGCCAATGTGTTCCTGATTTTCTACGGTCTGCTGCTCGCGGTTTCCAATGCCGACATGGCGGAAAACGTTGGAAATGATCCGATTGGAGCCATGGCTTCCATTCTGCCGACCTGGTACTTGATTCCGTACACCATTGTGGCCGTGCTCGGTTTGATGTCCGGCTCCATTATGGACAATTATTCCAACGGGCTTGCGCTGCTGTCGTTCGGTGTGAAGTTGCCGCGTACCGTGGCTGCCGCGCTCACCGCCGCTTTGACTGTGCTTGG